>Ga0228711_1001718_pt1 | contig 32763 bp, 34 predicted proteins | sample MedpolnodulmetaG_2_FD_177996 | JGI IMG/M metagenome (GOLD analysis project Ga0228711, IMG submission 177996) | Root nodule microbial communities from Medicago polymorpha collected in Santa Monica, California, United States - brown nodules | ecosystem: Host-associated > Plants > Roots > Nodule... | reverse complement strand
ATATTAAATGATGAAGGTTATTATAGGAAAAAGATGAATTGTTGTATCAAAAGTAGTAAAAAGTATTTGTTGTCTTGGTTTGTGTAAAAAACTCAAAAGTGACAATTAAAAAGGAACGGAGGGAGTACTATATGACAATCATGACATTCATCTAAACTATTTTGTTACCTATTACTGTCAAATATTACCTTCCGTATGACCCTTGCATTAGCACGGCTCAATGGTCTAGTACAAGAAAAAGGCATACAAATTGCTAATGAAAATACATTCACTTACCTTATCATCTTCAGGCTTGTCTACAATGTTAAGCTCTTGCGAATACATCTCTGCAGAAAAGCACTGGGGAGTGTCCAAATGTACAGACAAACTTCCAAGTCTGGTATCCACTGTGAACCATCCAGGAATGCTAACCTGAGGTAGTAGGAAAAGAAAATATAAACCAACCATAACAAAAAAATAAAATATTTAAAACAACTGTCATTCAAAAAGCAAAAGAATTGATGATGACGAATACATGCTATCATACCATCTCAAATAGCTCTTCCTTTTTTTTGTCAAATGGTACCTATATAATCCACATGTAAAGTATAAGCTATTTTGAAGTAACAAATGATATTGTCAGCTACAGTTGAACTTTGAAAATAATAATAAGTGAAACTAAGGTCTTTTTCCCTACGAACAGGACTTCCGTGCAGATTAACAGGTGAAAGTAAAACCAATTCTCACCTTTCCATAATCTTCAATTACAGTACCTTTCGTGATTTCCCACAACTTCACTGAACCAGAAGTATCCTATAAAGAAGCCATTTATCAGCTCAGAAGATAACAATACAACAGAACATATGACAATATTAACATACTTAGCTTAGTAACACAAACACAAAGCACCATGATTACCTTGGTCAGCACATGCCTTTTATTATTTAAAACTTCGTGCTGTACTATTGCAGGGATGCCGGGAATAGTCAAGATAGGCTGTTTATATTCAGGAACCTATTGATAATATTTGAATGGCAACCAAAAGAAAAAATTATTAGTGGCCCTGCTCCAGAACAGTAAGAATCTGTTGAAAATAAAAAGATTCAGGGATATTATCGTGTTAATATTGTGAAAATAATATGCTGGCAGCCCCTGTAATAAAGGGATGAAATCGGGGGAGGTTTGTTTGAATTGTTCTCATTTTAGATATTTTCCAGAGTTAAGATTATTAGGATTTGATTTAATTTCCTTCTGTTTTATTTCCTTTCCTCTGCAATCCTAATGTATACTATGTATTATCAAATCAAATAAGATTAATATATTCTCTTCCTATTGTATCTGTTCTATGAACCTAATCAAAAGAACATTTATATTTGGAGAGAAACTTCTTTGGAAGAGAGACAAATAAACAAATATATTTCACCTTTACATGTGCATATGCAACCAGCATGAAGTATTCCGAGAGCAATACAACATTTAGTAGATGCAATAATAAAATTAATATTTTATAGAAATAACAATAAATATAACATACAGGGGTAGATCCTTCTAGAGACACCCTCGCTCTTGAATATGACAAATTTCCAGCTATAAAAGAATTGCCTCTTTGGAAAATCTTCTGAGGGTTGCATGCTTCAGCAGGCCATCTGTGAACCGACGAGTCCGTTGATGCAACCCATATGCTATCGTCATGCAAAGCCAATTGAAGAATTGGTTGTTCCCCAGTGCTAAGCAAAACACTCTCTCTAGTATGCAAATCTGTCAAGTATAACTGGACAAACCAAATAATAGGTCAGAAGATGACCACAGAGGTTAAACAGTACAGCAATACGTCACAGAAATTCAAGTCACAATAATTAAAATAGTCAATTTATTTTTAAAGAAAAATTGAACTCACAGAAGAGTCTCTACCACCACTATAAACATGACTAAACGTTGAATTGCTAGCAAGAGCCCAAACAGAATCTGTATGAACCGCATACGAATGCACACAACGTTGCTGACCGAGATCCCAAAGCCTACAAGGAAAGGTGTGACATTTGTCAAGCTTATAACAAACAATATAAATTACTATAACACCACACGCCATCTTATGAAAAAATACACAACCTTAACATAGAGTCTGAAGATCCTGATAAACAAAACCTACAAAGATAAATGTTATAAGTATCTCAGCTGATGTAGGAAGAAAAAAGTATTACTTTATTCAACCTAACATAACTTATGAAATGATAATATGTATATGCAACGATAAAGAAAACCAGACAGCATTCCGTTCAGTATACTATTGCCAATCAAATAGCAACCCTTGGAACATTGGCAATTAAAATATTAAGCGTTAGTAATCATCATTTTAATCCTAAATCTAAAGACACAAGCATCGTCAATTCAGTGATTCAGTCCTCACAAATTAAGTATACTATTCCATTTTGTTCCAAAATAAAATTCAGTATACTATTACCCATTAAATAGCTACCCATTGAAACATGGCCTATGAAATATTCAGTCTTAGTAATCAGCATTTTCATCCTCTAAGTTCATCGATGCAAGTATCATCAATTCAGTGATTCAGTCCTTACAAGAATTTTGTCATCAAATGTCCCCTCAATAATGCCATTATTTTGGTTACCATAATATAACTTAGAAGGCTGGCTGAAAAGCAATGACATGACAAGCAGATACTGGACTAGTCTTCAAATATAAGTTAACAAAAGGACCAAAATGATTACACATTCAATTATTCAGACTAAATGACGAAAAAAATATTGAGTGCTAAAATGATGATGCTTGTATTGTATTTTCAGAGGATGAAAATAGGGGTTTATACTGCATGCTATTTATGCTGTAGTTATTTATATTTTGTGGCAATAAATAGAAATGCCAAAGGAAAAAGACAAAAGAAAGAGATAGGGGTAGTTCATAAATACGTTCTAACTCTAATGTTTGTAAACAATAACTTATCTAAAGTAATAAATAAATAAACAACCGTTTGTTACTTTTACACTTGCAACAGTATTCTATTGTGAGACCAACAAGGGCGGACCTGTTCAAAACAGGGTGTTGCAATAGCCACACCAGCCCATTCCCAATTTTTAATTTTTTTTATCCGTCCACTCCAGTCAGCCCAGCCCATCAGTATTACACACACCTTCTCTCCTGATTTTTCTCAAAACACGGGAAAATTTACCTCGCACCCCAACAATTATACCCATGCCCTTACAAATTATTAAAAAAAAAAAAAATACCAATTTTAACCACTTTCAAGATCATGCCCATTCACCCATCGCTCATCAATTTCAATTGGCACTTGTGGCTTGTGCTAAGACTCGTACAAATGTTAGTGATTTTTTTGGCAAGGTCAATATGGTTGTCAATTTAATTCGATCATCTAATTTTGGTTGCTACAACTATTTTTAATATAATTTCTTATTAAATTTAGTATTTTTTTAATTATTTGACAAAAAAATTTAACCTCACTAATATTATGAGTCCAGGTCCGCCCCTGGAGACCAACATACTCAAACTCAAAGCCACTGATCATGGTTTTCAATGTTCACTTGTTTTGATTTTTTATTTATAGTTTCATATGGGTTAACATGGTTTCTCAGCACTGTTACCAAAAAAACTCATTATGTAAACAAACAAACAAAAAAATCATTTGGGTTGTCTGGGGAGTCTTCGGGTGGCCATTTCTTTTCTCTTGCTTTGTTTTTATTTTTTTTCTTCTGGTGTGCAAGTTCGCTAGGTGCCGTTTAGGTGCTAGCAACCTGTGGTTTGTGCATTTCCCCTAGTTTTCTGCGTGTGTGTGTTGTGTGTAAAGTTTGTAAACTAAAAATGTAAGACCACTGAACAAACCTGCCAGTAGAATCCAGAAGCAAAGCCCTAATGTTATCAGTATGCCCTTTTAGCTTCATAGTTTTTGATCCAGATCTTGGATCCCAAACACGTACAACCTAGATAAGTGAAAAAAATTAAAAGCAAAAATAAATCATGCTAATTGTAGAGACAACAATCCATAATCAAGCTAGCGCAAATAAATATAAACTAAATGCCCCTTAAAATTCTAAGGTGATAACAGAAGCCACAGACAGTTAGAACATAGACATGAGCATGGATGTCACGTAGTACCTTTTCTGTACCGCCAGAAACAAGAAGTGTTCCACCTTCATTCATTGCCAATGCATAAACAGATTCCTTATGGCCTTTGGCAGTAACCGGAATGTATACTTCAGTTTGAGCTTGCATCGATATACTGTTGCTAGAGCCAATGGTACGCAAGCTAGTCATTGGCAATGAGTTGCCAGAACTATTGACAAAATTTGAAGTATCATCGTCCATAGCCTCATTGCACTTTGCAGCTGAAGCAAGTGCAGCTTCAATATCCCATATAAAAACCTCCCCGCCAAGGCCACCCGAGGCAACAATATTGCTCTATTAATTCACGACACTATTAAAGGATCAGAAAATGGATTTGATAAGATTCAAACTTTAAATCAAATCAAACAATCTATCAGATTCAATGATGAACACGGAAAATATATGAATGGAATTTTATTTTTTTTGAAGCTAAACTAGCCCACCCAAATTGGCACTGGGGAGAATCGAACATGAGACCTTGAGGAGGAGCATACTCCAAGGTACCAAGCCAACACCACCAGGCCAACCCAAGTGAGTTAAATGGAAATTTTCTTGATGCACTTAAAAAAGAAGAATGGGAAGTTCCAACAACATTACATTCTTTTCAGCTGCTGCAAGGCAAGTAACATAATCTGAGTGTTGGCAGAGCGTCCTAGTACATGTTCCTGTGGACAAAGCATTCCATGTCTGGCACAAACATACAGCAGCCAAAAACGAAAAACAATCATATCAGTATTGCTTTCACAATAGAAGAACATAGATTGATTACAACAAATTAACAATCAACCAACCTTAAGGGTTGTATCTGAAGAACAAGAAACAAGTGTACTATCACCCACAAGAACTGCGTCATTTACCTGTTCAAGAAACACTTTAATATATGTAATAATACCTTAAGTTGTTATTCGTTGCATGTATCATAAATTATGATGTTAGTTGGTATAAAAGAAACTCAGTATTAACAAGCTTAGTTAGTTGGCTATCACAAGGTAAGTTTCAAAATTGACTCAACGCTGACAGCAAATGAGATATGTGGTATGATCATAGTGAGATAGTTCAATTTTTCCACTAATCTCATATATTTGTTTGGCTTACATATGACCCCCCTTGATTTAGTAGAAGTTTCACGTTGGGTCCATACTAGTATCAATTGGTTTACAATCAAGCTTCTTCGTCTCTTCCAAGATATAGAGAACATATGTTCACAGAGAAATAGGAACGGTTGCATGCGACTGAGTAACTTCGATCCCAAGAAAATAACAGAATCGAGCCAGAAACAATTTCGCTACGATCTTGCATCGATCTTGCACAAAAAAGGGAACTTGCGCGCGAATCAAATCGGAGGGGGTGAGTAGGATCGCTAAATTGTAAGATTTTACAATTTAAATCTAGGTCTTGGTAACCTTGCTTATAAGGCTTCAACAGTCCTCCCTTTACAAGCATGTTTTCTAGGGTTGAGTTAGACCTTAAGCCCAAATTATATTGCTGAGAGCCTGAGACAAGATCCATATTTTTCCACGCTCCATATGTCCAATCTTGGACGTGTGGGGGTGTTGATATCCTTGTTATTCAACCCACATTATCGTATACTTCATATGTCCAATCTTGAGTGTGGGGTGTGTTGAGAGTTCCACAGACTGTACTCCTGTAGAGATGGCCTAGGGAGTGCTTACAAGATTCGATAGACCTCGTCTTACAAATCGATTTATGGGGTTAAGAGTCCTTAAACCCAAATTCTAAGAACTCCTAACATATATGAATAAAATTTTATATCAACTGAACTTATAACAACTCCAGACTACCTCAGATAAAAGACTAGAAATAGGAAAATAATATTCATCTCAATCGCGCTTCACATACAGGGTCCATCTGATGTATGCTAGATAGATGAGGATTACCCAATCTGAGTGAGATTCAAAGGTCGCAGAGCATGTCGCTGCATCCACAGCCAGTGCCCACCTTTTTAGCTTGCCATCACGGCTTCCGGTGAAAAGATAATCAGACCCATCAGATGCTGCAGACTTAAGTACAGCCAAACAATTTATGCTTGCACAATGCTGCGGAAAAAAAAAAACGTTGTGAATATAGATAGATAAACTGAGAAAATTTTCAACTTTCAACTAAAACCAGCAGAAGTAGCATCTATTACATGTAATTTTAGAAGCAAAATGCCAGGTACAAAGTCAAAAGGCAACAGGTACCAAAGTGTAGAGTAGAAAAACTATTTATGAAGCTTTGATTGTATATAAAGTTCTTTTTTCTTACTGGATTGTTTATTAGGTTAAATAGAGATAAGTATTAACAATAAGGAGGAAAGTAAATATGCCGCCAAATGATTTAGTGTTGAAAGAAAAAATTGAGAGAGAACGATATGAATACAACTTTATTAACTATAACAACGACACAAACAGCCAATCAGTATGATTAAAAGAAGTGTTTTTTATATTGTATAAAAAAGTGATTATTGATTTTTGAGATTTTTATGTGAAGTATAAGCTAATTTGTGTTTGTTCAAAATTATAAAAATGACTTATTTAATATTTTCTCTCATCTATCATACTCATAATAATCAGTATTGTATGAGTTATGTAGCTTTTTGTTTGCCTTTCTTTTCTGCCTTTCTGGAATGTTCTAAAGTTAGTTTACAGGTGTCTAGAATATTCTGCCGGTGTGGCAGTTTCAGGTAGAAGCAGTTCACCTCACACTCGTCTGAAATTTAGTTACAGGGGTATAGGTTGACTCCTTGGTTGGTGTAGGATAAGAACCCTATATAAGTTCTTGTACACTGAGTTTTACACTCAAGAAATCACAATACAAAATATTTAGATTGATTTCTCAATTCTCTCCTCTCTTTCCTATGGTATCAGAGTTCTGGTTCTGAACTAGGGATGTAAATGGATATCCATGGATGCGGATAGTGTGATATCCGTGTCCGCTCCGTTGGATGAATATGAAATTTGTACCCTATCCATATCCGTGCGGATATCCGTTTAGCGGGTAATCCGCGGATTTTGAGATATCCGCGGGTTTATACAGATATCCATGGATAACATTTATAAAAATAAAATAAAAAATTTGTTTAATTTTTTTAGCTAAAATTTAGAAACAAAGGTTCTTCACATGCATTTTCTTTTCTTTTTAGCAAAACATAATATCCATACATTACAATAACAACAAAGATCATTGACTCAGCAAAAACATAAATAAAGTCTCTTACATTTAATAAAAATAAAGTTCTTTGATTTAACAAAAGCATAAGTAAGGCTCATCATATTCAACAAAAACAAAGCTCTTGCTTCAACAAACCCAACCACTTTCACTTCCTTTTAAAGGAGCAGAATAACTAATAACACTCACGATAACTAGGGTTTTTTCTTAGGAAGTTGAATTGTATTAAGGTCATTTATGTAATTTACTCGGCTTAATAGCGGGTATGGATATCCGCGGGTGTGGATACCATTAAATCCGCATCCGTATCCATTAATTAGCGGGCAGTTAAAAAATCCATTTATTTTATCCATGGATATCCATTAAGGTATCCGCTCCGTGTCCGTGACGGATTTTATCCACGGATGCGGATTTTTTTGCCATCCCTATTCTGAACCATGATCAAATACGCTCAAAGCTCTACACAGGCCAAACCTCAGGTTCATCCTTCATCTTTGCATTCGGATCCAAGCTAATCTGGTTTCTGCACCGAATTCGGATGGTTCTGATTCTATTTTCTGTAACTTTCGCTCTGGAGGTGGTTATCGTGGTCATGGATAGGGGTGGCAAAAATACCCATGCCCACGGGTACCCGTGGGTAAAATCCATCACGGGCACGGGGCGGGTAGCTAAACGGGTATTTGACTACCCATTATTATATGGGTACGGACACGGATTTGATTGTATCCATACCCATAGGTACCCATACCCGATAATAAATTAAGTAAATTACTAAAATATCTTTATAGATCTTGTCTTATTACTTAAAGTTGTTACCTTAATGAAGGAAATTTTACCGCCCACCTAAGATTCCTCATTAATAACTTATTTTTATTTTTAATTTTTTAAATTCATCTTATTAAGTTCACCGTTTTTACTTTATTAACATCATAAAACATATCATATGGATTATGTAAGAATCATGATTTTTCTATGGATTATGTATGGATGTTTAAAAGTTGAAGTGTTTTGGTAATTAAACAAAAGTTATTATTTGTACCAAAAAGTAAATAAATTAAAAAATTCTTCAAAAAAATAAAAAATAATAAAAAATCCATGGGTACCCATGGATACCTCAATACCCGCGGGTACCCGCATAGTGGGTACCCACGAGGGTACGGGGCAGGCACGGGTATCATATTTATCAAACGGGACGGGGAAGGGTATCATACTATCTGCACCCATGGGTACCCATTGACATCTCTAGTCATGGAGGCAGACGTCGCGACTGTGGCAGGTTTGGTAATATTCAGTGCCAGGTGTGCTTTCGCTTTGGTCACATTGCTTCAATGTGTTATCATCGATTCAATCAGAAATATCAAGCCCCTGTTCCTGCTGATTTCCAAATGTACCAAGGCTATTCTCAAGGTTTTCCCTCTCAAGGTAATTGTTCTCCTAATGGTTTTGCAAACAGATGGATGCGCCCTCCAAACCAGCCTAGGCCTCCCTTTGCCATTCAACCTAATGCCTTGCTCACCAATTCTACACCATTTTCTAGCTCAGCTTGGTTTCCTGACTTGGGTGCCTCCTTTCCATGTCATAAACAACTCCCAAAGTATCCAACAGTGTGTTCCCTTTGAAGGTCCAGATCAGATCTTCATAGGGAATGGACAAGATTTGAAAATTCATTCCTATGGCTCTTCTCGGTTTAACTCACCTTCCCAGTCTATTACGTCTCATTTTCTCCATAACTTACTGCATGTTCCATCCATTACTAAGAATTTGATCAGTGTCAGTAAATTTGATAAAGAACCAAGAATTTGATCAGTGTCAGCAAATTTGCTAAAGACAATAGTGTTTTCTTTGAATTTCACCCTGACTTTTGTGTTGTTAAATCTCAGGTTAACAATGAAGTTCTCCATTATGGAAGTGTAGGACAGGATGATCTCTATAAGTTTCTCAATTCACTCCTCTCTTTTCTATTAAGTATATTTCTCAGAAGAAGTTACTCGATAATTTTTCATTATACCCATATTACAATTTATTTTGTCTGATTCAGATTTTTCTTTTCTTTTTTAAGATTGATTCAGATAGCTTTTAAAAGCTTAAAAACACATTGAAATTCTTAAAAGTGGTTTTTCTTTTTCAAAAGGTGGTTTTTTTCATGAATAAAATTTGAAACAACCAGGTTCTCAATCTCATCCGGTTCACAAGTTTGGGGCACATATCAAAGAAAAGGTCTAAATGGGTGTAAAGAAGCAGGTTATAACAAAAATGAAACTTGGCCATTTTTCTGGAATAGATAGAACAAAGAAATAATGAGTTACCTTTGTGTCATCGGCATCATTCAACACATATGTCAACCTCTTCTCCTTCCGCGGGCGAGTTGAATTATTTAGGTTCCCTACACTACCCACCTTGTGCATTGCCGAAGCTGTGGCAGATAATAAATGATAAATCACATAGCACATATATCCAGGAGTAAATTAAAGAAAATGAAAAATGTGACATACTATAACTAACTATTTGCTCCAACTACACGAGTCACCCCACATAACATAAAATATACAATTTATATTTGAAAATGGACGGCATGATACATTGCAGATGTGGTAACCATGACGGAATATCTTGCTGCAGTGTACAAGTGTTGTAAGAGAAAATCTAGGTCCAACACCTAGGAGAGTCAAGTATGGACATTTTTATGCTGAACAATCAACCCTAAAACTTTTGATAATTATACCCTGAATTTTCAAAATATGTCTCAGGTAAACTTGTCGGACAAAATCCACTAACAAGATGTCAAACTGCAGAAGCAACGCTACATCTCTGTACCAATCTAGGCACTTCTAGAACAACTGTAACAGCAACACTTGTGAAACAAATGTCAACTATACCAATGTCCAATGCATTAGGCATAACCCATGCCCAACAGTTCTGAACTTAAATAAATCTAGTAAATCTAATCTAATTCTTTACAAATACAGCAACAATTCATAGTACATCCAATATCCAATAAATCGAGTACATATAATTCTTTTCAAATTGCAAATGTAGTGATTTTGAGCAGTCTATATGCAATGCAAAATCACAAAAACAATACTAAGGCTCTGTTTGGCAATATAAAAAACTTTGAGCTTATAGCTTATAAAGCTCATTTGCAAAATAAGACTCGTTTGGTAAATTTTTCTTTCTTACGAGCTTATAGCTTACTTTGATAAGCTTATTTTTCTTTCTCTCAATTTTACCCTTGTCATCTTACTTGTACAAAAATAAATACTAATTAAACTTATATTTTTTATGTCATTTCATATTTAAAAGCTAGTTCAACAGCTATTTGCTATTAGCTCATCCGCATGAGCTAGTTTATTAGTTGTCCGCTAATAAAAACCAAAAACCCGTTTGTAGACAAAATTGAGCTCAGTAGAATCAATAACTTCACTGAAACGCAAGAAATGTAACTAATGCAATGCAACCTCAAACAAAACAGTGGCATTATGTAAACAATGCAAAAAATGGAAATCATAATTTGTAAATTGAGAGCTTAAATTACATTTTAAGAGTTTATTCCCAATTCACATCCTTAATGTGGATTCAAGCTCATCGGAAGCAATCGAGTATTTGAAAACGTAAGAATTACAATCAAATTCATAATAATATGAACCGTTACGAAAATTGATAACCTAATCATGAAAATTATACATTAAATGCTGACAAATAATTGAAAGAGAAAGTTCGAAATATAAAATGATGAAGTGCGAACCTCGATCAGTGGTGAATGTGTGACTCAGTTTTTTTTTTTTTTTTTTTTTTTTCTTTCAAGTTTTGTGAGGGAGAAAGAAAGAGAGTGAAAATGTAAATTAGGATTTTTGTTATTTGACTGAGTTTGTTTGTTTGTTTGTTGTGATTTTCAATTAGGGATAAGATTGTCTTTCCACGCACGGTAGATGTAAAGAGATCTGAATTGAATTACACAGTTGTGTCTCTGTATGATAGGCTAGCTGCTTTCTTCCTGATTTTATTTTAATACAGAACCTATATACAATTCCATAAGTTGAGTTTTTACTGTTCTCAAATAAAAAAGTGACACCTGTATTATTTATTTTAAATGATAACCACCGTTAAAATATCTCGTTAACTCTAAATCCCGACACTCTCACCTTGCGATACAACATAACCACCCATTAACCTGAGAAGACTCACTATCATCTTGCATTGCTTCTAGGTGATTATTGGGTAACATAAGCCCAAAGTGAAAGAGTTGCTACCTATCTCTCTGTTCTAATTAGCCCCACCACTTCCTGCAGTTTTCATCCCCAAACGCACTTACATGTTTATGTTTTCTCATTATCTTGTTTATTCCTCTGAGTGTTGTCTTGTTCGAAGTTTCTTCTCCGACCATCGTCGATGGTGTCATCATCTCAAAGTATCAGAAACAAATGTTTTGCTGTAGAAATTAGTATTCAAAAGAGGTATGATGTAAACCGTACATCATCCATTGTCTTCCATTGGACTCAACCGATAACAAGGGAGGGGAGGATCGCGGTGTTGGCTACGGCGAGAACACACTAGAATCAGATGATTGTGGAACATTAGGGGAAGAGCTGAGAGGAATGATAACGTCTTTGAGGCTCAGGAGAGGCTTGATCGGTGGATGAGGGAATCAGTGGTGGAGGTTGTGAAGACAGAGCGGTATGGGGTTATTGGGATGACACCACTTTAAGAGACGTTAACTAAATAAAATTAAATTAAATTAAATATTCCAAATGTTGCAATTTTATTTGAGAACGGTAAAAACTTGACTTAGGGAACAATATGTAAGTTTTGTCCTTTATTTTACTGTGCTTACGTGGTTCAATATCAATTTTACGGGTAGCACTTGGGTGACATTGTGGTTGGTGACATTGGCCAACCACAGTGCCACATGTGGCTTTCTTCTTTTTCTTTCACAAGATTTTTATGTTGTTTTGTACACTTGTAACATTGTGGTTGATAATGTCACCAACCACAATGTCACCCAAGTATTATCCTCAATTTTACCACATGTCCCTTCTTCACTTTCACCACATTTTCATTTCATTGCATTGCATTATGCATTCGCACATTCACTTCCTATGAATTATGAATGATATTTGTAAAACTATTTAATTAATGACAACTTTTGTGATAATTCTTTTTTTCTTAATTTTTATTGGTCAAAAACAATAGAGAGGAAAAATGACTAGAGAAAGTTGACTTTTTAGATTCATTGTGTAATTAATGTATCTTGTATAGAATATAGACCAAATACGTCATTTATGCAATGAATTAAAAAAGTGAAATATGTTTCTTATAAATAGGATCGGAAGGAGTATAAATATGAGAGAGAAAGTTGATATAAAATTATCATAAAATGGTTTTTCAAATATCACTTCTCTTTATTTCTCAGCCTCACAAAAATAATAGAAGTAATGATACCAATACACTTTTTAAATACATTTTCCAACATACTCTTTGTTGTTAAAATTTACATGGAACCCGTTAAATTTATGTTAGGCTAGCACGATTTGATCGATGGATTTTGTGTGAATTTTAACCAAGTCAAAATAGTATGTTGGAAAAAGTGTCAGTTAGAGTGTGTTAACACTAACAACAAATCTTCTATCATTTAGAACACTCTTTTAACATAAGTTTTTCAACACATTATTTTTGGAGTAAAAATTACATCGATTCCACTAAATTCATTCGAGACAAACACAATTCGGTGGATTTTGTGTAAATTTAACCAATCCAAAAGATGTGTTGGGATTCATCGTAGTTTTTTAATAATGTTACCAACACATTTTGTGTCAACATTTTCCAACACGCTCTTTTTTATTGATTAAAATTCACATGGAGTCCACTAAATATACATAAATCACTCGTGATTTTCTAGGACTCAGATGAATTTTAATCAATAAAAAAGATTGTGTTAAAGAATTTGATGCTAATGGTGTTTTATTGTTTTTTTTAGGCAATGATATAACACATGTTTTAAATATTAAATCTTATAATTTGTGACATTATACATGCTTATCTCTATTCTTAAGAGAAATGTTTATCTCTATTTTTTCTAGCACCAAACAACATAAAGTTGGAAAACAGACAACAGATTAAAAGTCTCTCATAAGACCATCTCCATTAGAAGGGTCTTAACTATTTAAGATCCGGTGCCTATTAGGTACCTCCAATGGGGAGAATCTTTTCAGGGTCTTATAACCACTTTTAAGCGGGATCCGCACTCTTTTAATATTAAAAAATTGAAATATAATGATATAAAATTATTTCGGACAAAATCACACCAATGAATAACAAAGATGTGTGGAGCAAAGGAAGTGGTAATCAATGGATAAAGTGTCTCCAAGCAACAACAACAAAAAAACAGACCTAAATCTAAGTGTAGAGCAACACCACAAACATAATCAAAGCAATAAAGATAAGCAATGAAAGAAAGGAACAAACACACCAAGATGGTAACCCATTTCGGTCCAATATGACCTACTCTGGGGGAGAGAGCGCAGCCCTCCAATCCACTAAGATGAAAGTGTTACAAATGAGTTACAAGAGATTAGCTTAAAAGCTCACAAAAGAACAAGACCTAATTTCTACTCATTTTCATGTCACCCACACTCTCAATGAATCCTAAGAGAAAACACAAAAGGAAGCTTTTGATCCTTCCAATGGTGAAATTTCACTACCCAAGGTGTTTACAATGTTTCCCAACCCAAGAGAACCTCACTACAAAGACACTCAACCCTAAAGTTACCTCCTTTGTAATCCAAGTTTCTCTCACTTCAAGCTCTCCTTCAAAATCTGCAAAGAAACACTTATATAGTACATAGTAACAAACGAAATCGCGCCGCGCCAGTGAACATCGTGTCACGATAGAAGCGTACGACACAAGATACAATGGCCTAATCCATAAATCGCGTCACGCCAGTACTAAATCGTGCCACGATTTTCCTCCAGCAGAAACCATCCATTCTGCCAAGAAAATCATGACGCACCACTCAAAAATCGTGCCACGATTATGAGTTTCCAGCATCACAAATATGAAGGAAAATTACAACAAATCTCCACCTTGACTTCTTATTGGTGATGATGTCAATTTAACCATCAACCACCATGCTACTCTCTCCAAAAGGGAATTACTCTTCAACAAACTTGATCAAGTCTAAGCAATGCTTGAACCTTGATCTCGGTAATGACTTGGTAAACACATCCGCAGGATTCTCTTCCGATGCCACTTTTTCCACCACAATCTCTTTTGATTCAATCATGTCTCTAACAAAGTGAAAACGAATGTCAATGTGCTTTGTCCTCGCATGATACACTTGATGATTTCCTAAGTGAATGACACTTTGGCTATCACAATGTATCTTCACACATTCTTGAGTAATTCTTAACTCGCCAATCATACCTTTTAACCATATGGCCTCTTTCACTCCTTCAACAACGACAATGTACTCCGCTTATGCTGTAGATAATGCCACCACGGATTGTTGATTTGCCTTCCAACTAATAGTCGTGCCATAAAGAGTAAACACAAAACCCAATAAGGATTTTCTTGTGTCCACATTGCCCGCATAGTCCGCATCTACATACCCTACCAAAGCGTCTTCCTCTTGAGCTGCTCTTGTGTACTTCAAACCGCCCTTCAAAGACCCATTCAAATACCTCAACACCCACTTCAAAGCTTGCCAATGCACAATACCCAGATTTGCCATAAACCGACTCACAATGCTAACCGCATAGGCTAAGTCTGGCCTACTACAAACCATCCCATACATGATGCTTCCATCCCTACTTACATAGGGAGTACTTTCCATCTCTTGCTTCTCATCCTCGGATTGAGAACATTGTTTTATGGACAACTTTGTGTGGTGACCCAAGGGGGTGCTCATGGTTTTAGAGTTTGACATTCTAAAAGCTCCACCACCTTCTTCAAATAACTAAGTTGAGATAAGAAAAGTTCACCTTTGTCACGATTCCTCAAGATATCAATATCAAGGACTCTTTTTGCCAGACCAAGATCTTTCATCTCAAATTCACCATTTAACTTTTCTTTGAGCTTCACAATCTCATCCTTGCTAGAGCTTGCCATCAAAATATCATCCACATATAAAAGAAGGTAGAGAATGACTTTCTCACCCCTCTTCAACATGTACACACAAGAATCATACCCGCTTCTCACAAAACCGGTCTTCAAAAGAAATTCATCAAACCGACGATACCATTGCCTAGGGATTTGCTTCAACCCATACAAAGATTTCTTCAAAAGACATACCTTAGACTTGTCCTCCACAAAACCTTCCAGTTGCACCATGTAGATTGTCTCTTCAAGGTCACCGTGTAAGAAAACAGTCTTTACATCCATTTGTTCCAATTCAAGATTGAATTGATTCACAATAGCCATAAGTATCCTTATGGAACAATGTTTTACCACCGGTGAGAAGATCTCATTGTAGTCGATCCCCTCCACTTGAGTGAAACCCTTGGCCACAAGTCTTGCTTTATACCTAGGACCCTCAACTCCCGGAATACCTTCCTTTTTCTTGAAGATCCACTTGCATCCAACTACCATTTGGTGTTTAGGTAGCTTCACAAGTTTCCAAGTTTGGTTCTTTTCCAATGAATCCATCTCTTCATTCACCGCCTTCAACCAATACTCGCTTTCTTTGCTCTCAAATGCCTCCTTGAAGTTTCAAGGCTCCTATTCTTGCACATCTTCAGCCGCATTTAGAGCAAAACACACCAAGTCCGCATAATCATATCTTCTAGGCGCCGTAATGGTCCTCCTTTCTCTATCTCTAGCAAGAAGATAATCAGAATCCACTACCGGTTGAGTTCCACTTGTATCCGATGTCGAAGCGTCATCTTCTACATCATCTTTCTCTTCATTTGGAAGCTCCACCTCAAACTGAGTTTCCTCCACCATTGTTTTTGGTACTAAAGTCTCTAGGTCTTTACACTTCATCCCCATACGAGTCTCATCAAAGGTAACATCCCTACTAATCAAGACTTTTGATCATCCAGTAGATTCCAATTTCCACAACTTGTAACCCTTCACACCTTCTGGAAAACCAATGAAGACACATATCAAAGCTCTAGGCTCAAGCTTGTCTTGTTTGATATGCGCATATGCCAAAGCTCCAAAAACCTTCAAAGATGAGTAATCTGCCGGTTTCCCACTCCATACTTCCATAGGTGTCTTGAAGTCTATTCCCGTTGATGGACATCTATTGATCAAATAAGCAGTAATTGTCAGTGCTTCACCCCAGAAACTCTTAGGTAACCCAGCTCCTAGAAGCATACACCTCACACGCTCCAAAAGGGTCCTATTCATGCGTTCAACAAGACCATTTTGTTGCGGTGTTCTTGGTACGGTTCTATGCCACTTGATTCCTTTCAACCTGCAAAACTCATTAAATTGCTCTGAAACAAACTCCAGGCCATTGTCAGTTCTTAACACTTTTAGTTTAGTTCCCATTTGATTTTCTATGAGAGTGTGCCATTCCTTAAACTTCCCAAAGGTGTCACTTTTGTTTTTCAAAACAAAGACCCACACTCTCCTAGAATAATCATCAATGGTGGAAAGAAAACAGGAACCTCCCCCATGAGTAAGAGTCTTGGAAGGACCCCAAAGGTCCGAATGCACATACTCAAAAAGACCTACTAGAATGATGCATACCACTACTAAACTTTACTCTATGTGGCTTGCCTAGTATGCAATGCTCACAAAATTCTAGCTTGTCCAATTTATCTTTTCCTAGCAAACCTTGTTTAGCTAGTTCAACTAAACCTCTTTCACTAATATGCCCCAATCTCAAATGCCACAATTAAGAAATATTATGAGGTACAACACTGGCTACCGATGCATTACCAATTACTATGGAGCCATATAAAATGTATAAACCATTCATTTTAGACCCTTTAACCGTAATCAATGCACCATGCGAAATTTTACAAACCCCATACTCAATTCTAGTGCAATAACCTAGACTATCAAACATGCTTAGGGAAATTAAATTTTGCTTAAATTCGGGAACAAACCTCACATCCTTTAAAAGGAATTCACGACCATCAAACATCTTTAGACGAACGGTGCCCATGCCTTGGACTTTGCACGCTTTGTTATTTCTGAGTCGAACAACTCCTCATTCTTTTAGAGCCGAAGTCTCAAAATATTCCTTCCTAGGACACATGTGATAAGAGCATCCCGAGTCCAAAACCCAACTTTTCAGCGGTTCCCAACTTGTGACCACTAGTGCACCCGTACTCTCATAACCATCTTCATCGGACGCCACCGCAACTTGAACGGAAGGACTACCATTGCCCCCTTTATCCGGACAATCCTTCTTAAAGTGACCTTGCTTATGACAAGAAAGCATTTATACTTTGATTTGTCAAAGCCCATGGACCTAGACTTGGACCTCGACTTCCCCTTGCCTTTTCCTCTATGCTCACTCCTTCCCCTTGCAACATTGAAGCCTTCACCACCTTTATCAACCTTCAAGTCCTTGAACTTGGTCAATTCCTTGGTTCTCAAAGCCGATTGGACCTCCTCCAAAGTTGTGGTATCCTTACCATAAAGGATGGTATCCTTGAAATGCTCAAAAGACTTTGGTAATGAACAAAGTAACAAGAAAGTTTTATCCTCATCTTCCATGTTAACTTCAATGTTAGCCAAATCATCAAGAATTTTGTTAAATTCCGCCAATTGCTCCGAGATTGATTTAGACTCCACCATCATGAATGAATAGAGTTGATGTTTCAAGAGTTGCCTATGAGCCAACGATTTCGTCATGTACAATGACTCCAACATAGCCCACATCAACGCCGCGGTAGCTTCCCTCGCGACATCCCTTAAGACCTTATCTCTGAGACATAAAACAATGGCACTCTTGGCCTTGTCTATCATCTCACGCTTCTCCGCTTGTGTCAAACTGACCGGCATCGCCGCTTCACCCTTCAATGCTTCTACACACTTTTGTTGTGTCAAAACCGCTTGCATCTTAACCTTCCACAACCCGAAATCATTACTTCCGGTGAACTTCTCGATGTCCCACTTTGAACCCATGATACCAACTATACTAATAACGCCTTTGCCCCACGGTGGGCGCCAATTGTTGTGTATTTCGGACAAAATCACACCAATGAATAACAAAGATGTATGGAGCAAAGGAAGTGGTAATCAATGGATAAAGTGTCTCCAAGCAACAACAACAAAAAACATACCTAAATCTAAGTGTAGAGCAACACAACAAGCATAATCAAAGCAATAAAGATAAGCAATGAAAGAAAATGAACAAACACACCAAGATGGTAACCTAGTTCGGTCCAATATGACCTACTTTGGGGGAGAGAGCAGCCCTTCAATCCACTAAGATGAAAGTGATACAAATGAGTTACAAGAGATTAGCTTAAAAGCTCAGAAAAGAACAAGACCTAATTTCTACCCATTTTCATGTCTCCCACACTCTCAATGAATCCTAAGAGAAAACACAAAAGGAAGCTTTTGATCCTTCCAATGGTGAAATCTCACTACCCAAGGTGTTTACAATGTTTCCCAACCCAAGAGAACCTCACTACAAAGACACTCAACCCTAAAGTTACCTCCTTTGTAATCCAAGTTTCTCTCACTTCAAGTTCTCCTTCAAAATCTGCAAAGAAACACTTATATATAGTACACAGTAACAGACGAAATCGCGCCGCGCCAGTGAACAATCGTGTCACGATTGAAGCGTACGACACAAGGTACAACGACCTTATCCAGAAATCGTGTCACGCCAGTGCTAAATCGTGCCACGATTTTCCTCTAGCAGAAACCATCCATTCTGCCAAGATTGTGACGCGCCACATAAAAAATCGTGCCACGATTATGAGTTTCCAACATCACAAAAATGAAGGCAAATTACAACATATATAACTTGAAGCTGATGATTTTTGCAATTATGACATGCAAATGAGAGTGATCTAACAAATGAATATTTGGACACTAAAGTTGACTGGATACCAGGTTTGAAAAACTTCAGATTAAAGGATCTTCCTAGGTTAATAAAGACAAAATCCTAATGACATGCAAATAAATGTCATAGAGCCTCAGGTATTGTATTCAATACTTCTAATGAACTTGAGAGTGATGTTATGAATGCTTTCTACTCTATGTTTCCAACTCTATACACCATTGGTCCATTAGCTTCTTTTGTAAATCAAAGTCCTCAATATCATTTGACATCTTTAGATTCTAAATCTTTGGAAAGAAGATACTAAATGTCCAGGATCTGTTGTTTATGTAAATTTTGTCAGCATCACTGTTATGTCTCAAGAGAAGCTCTTAGAGTTTGCTTAGGGTTTGGCAAATAGCAAGAAACTCTTTTTGTGGATCATTAGGCCGGATCTTGTCATTGGTGGCTCAATGGTTTTCTCATCTGATTTTTTGAAACAAATTTCAGATAGAGAACTAATAGCAAGTTGGTGCCCACAAGAGAAGGTATTGAACCACCCTTCAGTCGGTGGTTTCTTGACTCATTGCGGATCGAACTCAACCACTGAAAGCATATGTGCTGGAGTTCCAATGTTATGTTGGCAATTTTTTTCGGATCAGCCGGCAAACTGCAGATATATTTGCAATGAATGGGAGATTGGAAACGAAATCAATACGAATGTAAAGAGGGAGGAGGTGGAGAAACTAGTCAATGAATTGATGGTGGTTGATAAAGGAAAGAAGATGAGGCAAAAGGCCATGGAGCTGAAGAAGAAGGCGGAGGTGGACACGAGACCTGGAGGTTGTTCGTACATGAACTTGGAGGAAGTGATTAAGGAGGTGTTGCTTAAACAAAATCAAGCTTAAGTCACTTTTATATAATATATACAGTTTTGTAAGGCAAAAATAATTCATATTTTAGGTGTTTCTATGTTCTTAATTTTGAACATCAACAATTTAGTCAGAAACATTGTAATGATGTATTCCTGTTCATCAAGTCCATTCTTCATAAATAAAGATCACATACCTTTATTTTCCCTTTCAAATTTTGATTGATTGAATTCACCTAGATCAAAGTAAGACAATACTTCAAAATCATAATAATATTAAATTTATATGCTTCTTTAGCTCTTTTATAAAATTTCTCTGCACTACATTGTCAGCTTCTTGTTGCATAGATTGATTTGAAAGCATTTGAATTCAAAGGTTCTTTCCTATATGAACATTCAAAAACATTCACTGATGTTGCAAATTCAAATTGTGCGGAATCATCAATGTCCCCTAACTCCGGACTGATGCAAAAAATGCTTATATATAGATCTCAACATTTAACCCTATTCCCTATTTTGTTATCTTAGAATTCCTACTTTTTTACCCTGAACACTACAAAATATATATGAGATTTAGTAACACTAGAAAATTGTAACTAAATCAAAAACAAATGTTACTATTTAGATGATCTTGTAACATTTCACAAATGTTAGGTAAAGTCCGTGTTACTAAGTGGTTTTAGTAACCCTTAAGAGTCTTATTAGTAACACTTTAAAATGTTGCAAAATGCCACATATACGGTAGTCGAAAACTGATGCAAAAACTGCTTATCTATAGATCTTGACGCACACCTATGCCTCATTCTGCTATACCCTCTGCCTCGCACAAACTACAAAAGAAAACAACAAACAACTGCGCCTAGTGCATGGGGACACTAATCAAACCAAAAAGAAAGAAAAAAACTTTCAACATGTGATTTCAAGAAATATTTTTACATTCCTATTAGTCAAAATAAGGGTTTCGTAATTAAAGTTACAAAATTGACCATGTTACCATTGTTATTAAGGGGATTTAAACTTTGTCCCTTGGAGTTACAAGCTCAAACTCTTACCATTGAGCCTATACCTTATAGACATGATAAAGAAATATAATATATGCAAAAACAAAGACTAGTAAAAAAATTAGAGGACACAAAGCCTTTATGGAAGGCAGTGTTGATAATGAAGACAAAATATCCACTATAATAGTGGCACTATTCTGTGCACAACAAAGGTGAATTTGGCTTTTGTTCAATTGTGACTTTGGAGATAACCTTGAGCCCTTGCAGAAAGGGACTAATATTTTTGTGATATCCAATGTTTGACTGATTCAAGCATGGAAAATAATAGACAATAGACTATCATATAATAAATAAGTGGCCATAATTAGTTTCTTTGTACAACAAAAATATTTAATGTCAGAACTATCTTATACTTACTTGAATAGAAGTGTCATCTAGTTCAATTAGGAAACTGAAACGTATGGAGTTGGTCCACAAGCATATGAACCCGTTTTCACCTAAGAACCAGAAGGTCAACACTAAACAAATATAATATTCTCTTCTCAATTATTAAAATAATAAAAATTAAATAAACATGAATTAGACGATAATTGAATGATTCAGAAGGAAACATGGTTTTTGCCATTTTTAGGAAAAAAATTATACTATATACTAGATAATAGATATGTAACATAACTTACTCCATGTTATAGAGGCCTCATAGATTTTTCACCTCAGATTTTTTTTCTTAGTTTTCTTACACATCCTAGGCTGAGATTGCATAAGAAAGATATCAAAGATGAGTAACTTTCAAGAGATAAAGCCACATGCAGTGTTGACTCCATTTCCAGCTCAAGGCCATATCAATGCATTGTTGAAACTAGGAAAACTACTTCACCTTAGAGGCTTTCACATAACCTTTGTTAACACTGAATACAATCACAAGCGCTTGCTCAAATCAAGAGGTCCAAATGCCTTTGATGGTTTCACCGACTTTAACTTTGAGACCATTCCTGATGGTTTAACTCAGATAGAAGCCGATGGTGATGCTAGTCAAGACCTACGCTCTCTTGGTGAATCAATCTTGATGAACTTTCTCAACTTTTTTGATGAACTTCTTGCTAAACTTCAAGACTCTGCCACTGCTGGTCTTATCCCTCCAGTTACTTGCTTAGTTTCTGATTGCTACATGCCATTTACAGTAGATGCTGCTGAAGAACATGCACTCCCAATTGTTCTCTTTTCCCCATGTAGTGCATGTTACTTCTTGGCTAGTTTTCACATTCCTAAAATGTATCAGAATAGTCAACTACCATTCAAAGGTAATAATTTGTGTTCCCTATTTCTTCTTAAAAGATCTGTGTGTGTGTGTGTTATGGTTTTTAAAAAAGGCTTGTGGTCACAATATTGGCCGAACGTCAAGGTTGTGATGTCTCTGTAATCCCAATTGAGGTTGCATCAGCCACATTTTATTGGGATTATATGCAATATCAGTATGATAACACAACCAAAATTATTATTGCTATTGTGAATTTAATCCATGATATATATTTATACATACAACTTTAAGCTATTGATTTTTGCTATTATGACATGCAGATGAGAGTGATCTAACAAATGAATATTTGGACACTAAATTTGACTGGATTCCAGGTCTGAAAAATTTTAGATTGAAGGATCTTCCTGATTTAATAAAGTTAAAAGATCCTGATCACTTGATGATAAAATATACAAATGAAGTGACAGATAAATGTCAAAGAGCCTCTGCTTTTGTTTTGAATACTACTAATGAACTTGAGAGTGATGTTATGAATGCTTTCTATTCTATATTTCCATCTCTATACACCATTGGTCCCTTAGCTTCTTTTGTAAATCAAAGTCCACAAAATCAATTGGAAACTTTAGACTCTAATCTTTGGAAAGAAGATGCTAAATGTCTTGAATGGCTTGAATCAAAAGAACCAAGATCTGTTGTTTATGTAAATTTTGGCAGCATCACTGTTATGTCTCGAGAGAAGCTCTTAGAGTTTGCTTGGGGTTTGGCCAACAGCAAGAAACCCTTTTTGTGGATCATTAGGCCTGATCTTGTCATTGGTGGCTCAGTGGTTTTCTCATCTGATTTCTTCAATGAAATTTCAGATATAGGACTTATAGCAAGTTGGTGTCCACAAGAGAAAGTATTGAACCACCCTTCAGTCGGTGGATTCTTGACTCATTGCGGATGGAACTCAACCACTGAAAGCATATGTGCTGGAGTTCCAATGTTATGTTGGCCTTTTTTTTCGGATCAGCCAGCAAACTGCAGATATATTTGCAATGAATGGGAGATTGGAAACGAAATTGATACGAATGTAAAGAGGGAGGAGGTGGAGAAACTGGTCAATGAATTGATGTCCGGAGATAAAGGAAAGAAGATGAGGCAAAAGGCCATGGAGCTGAAGAAGAAGGTGGAGGTGGACACAAGACCTGGAGGTCGTTCATACATGAACTTGGAGAAAGTGGTTAAGGAGGTGTTGCTTAAACAAAATCAAACTTAAAGTGACTTTTATACAAGATATATAGTTTTGTTGGGAACAAATAATTTCTATTTTAGGTATGCCTATGTTCTTAAGTATGAACATTGTAATGATGCATTCCTGTTCGTCATCTTCATTGATTGAATTCACCTGGATCAAAGTAAGACAAATACTTCAAAATCATATTAATATTATATTTATATGCTTCTTTAGATCTTTTATAAAATTTCTCTGCACTACATTGTCAGCTTCTTGTTGCATAGAATGATTTGAAAGCATTTGAATTCAAAGGTTATTTCCTATATGAACATTCAAAAACATTCACTGATGTTGCAAATGCAAATTGTGCGGAATCATCAATGTCCCCTAACTCCAGACTCATACAAAAAATGCTTATGTATAGATCTTGATGCACACCTGTGCTTCATTCAGCTATACCCTTCGCCTAACGCAATTAATTAAACCGAAAAAGAAAAAAACTTTCAACATGAAATTTCAAGAAACATTCCTATTAGTTAAAATAAGGGTAATTAATTAAAGTTACAACAATTATCATTTTACCGCTGTTATTAAAGAGATTTGAACTTTGTCCCTTGAACTTACAAACTCAAACTCAAACTCTTACCATTGAGCTGATATCTTATAGACATGATAAAGGATTATAATACATACATAAAGAAAGACACAAAGCCCTTATGGAAGACAGTGTTGATAATGACAACATATATATCCACTGTTCTGTGCACAATAAAAATGAATTTGGCTTTTATGCAAATGTGACATTGGAGATAATCTTGAGCCTTTGTTGAAAGGGACTGATATTTTTGTGATGTCCAATGTTTGGCTGATTCAAGCAAGGAAAATAATAACCAATAGACTATCATAAACTAAATAAGTGGCCATTATTTTCTTTGTACAACAAAGATCTTCGATGTGAGAAGTGTCTTATACTTGTACTTGAATAGAAGTGTCTTCTAGTTCAACTTGGAAACTGAAACATATGGAGTTGGACCACAAGCATATGAAGATTTTTCTTATTTTTTGACTAAAGCAGCCACCGCAAACCGAAGGCATGTTTAAGTTTGTGGTATAAACTTTTTGATAAAAAATTGTTTTCCTTCTATAACAAAAAGCGATGACTTGACTAGTATGCATCAATTATTGTGTCACTTAGAACTATTTCATTTTATACCAAAAATATCTCATACTTTGAATTTCCTTGTCTTTTGTCTCTTATCTTCTTTTCCACATACCAAGAAACATTGGCATTATCTCTATTAAACCATTGGCTTCCCTTAGCTCAACATTCAAAAACAAACTCAGAAATGAGTGATTCAAAACCACATGCAGTGTTAATTCCATATCCAGTTCAAGGCCATATCAATCCATTGTTGCAACTAGCAAAACTTCTTCACCTTAGAGGTTTTCACATAACCTATGTAAACACTGAATACAATCACAAACGGTTGCTCAAGTCAAGAGGCCAAAATGCCTTTAATGGTTTCACTGATTTTAGCTTTGAGAGTATTCCAGATGGTTTAACTCCAACGAATGGTGATGGCGATGTTAGTCAAGACATCTACGCTCTTTGTAAATCAATCAGAAAGAACTTCCTACAACCTTTCCGCGAACTTCTTGCTATACTTAATGACTCTGCTACATCTGGTCTTGTCCCTCCAGTTACTTGCATAGTTTCTGATATTAGCATGTCCTTTACTATACAGGCTGCTGAAGAACTTTCAATCCCTAATGTTTTCTTTAGTCCATCCAATGCATGTACATTTTTGACTGGTATTCATTTAGGTACATTGTTAGATAAAGGTCTCATACCACTAAAAGGTAACAATTAATCTTCTTTCTTTCTTCAAATTTGTAGAGTAGTTAAAGTGTTCATATGACATATATATTTGGAGTATGGAGATTCATTTTCAAGCTAACAACTTCTATAAATTTGATATGCAGGTGAGAGTTATTTGACAAACGGATACTTGGAAACTAAAGTAGACTGTATGCCAGGACTGCAGAACTTTCGATTGAAGGATTTGCCTGCCTTTATAAGGATTACCGATCCAAATGATTCGATGATAGAATTTATCATTGAAGCAGCAGGAAGGGCTCACAGAGCCTCTGCTTTTATTTTTAATACTTCTAATGAACTTGAGAAGGATGTAATGAATGTTCTCTCCTCAACGTTTTCTAATATTTGTGCTATTGGCCCTTTATCTTCACTTTTAAGTCAAAGTCCACAAAATCAGTTGTCAAGTTTAAATACCAATCTTTGGAAAGAAGATACCAAGTGTCTTGATTGGCTTGAATCCAAGGAACCAAAGTCCGTTGTTTATGTGAATTTTGGGAGCATGACAGTTATGACTACAGAAAAACTGTTAGAGTTTGCTTGGGGTTTAGCAAATAGCAAGCAACCCTTTTTGTGGATCATTCGGCCCGATCTTGTCATTGGTGGCTCAGTTGTTTTGTCATCGGAGTTTGTGAATGAAATTTCAGATAGAGGCCTAATCGCGGGCTGGTGCCCGCAAGAGCAAGTATTAAACCATCGTTCAATTGGTGGATTCTTGACTCATTGTGGATGGAATTCAACCACTGAAAGCATCTGTGCTGGAGTTCCAATGTTGTGTTGGCCATTTTTCGCGGATCAGCCAGCAAACTGCAGATATATTTGCAATGAATGGGAGATTGGGATGGAAATTGACAACAATGTGAAGAGAGATGAGGTGGAGAAATTGGTCAATGAATTGATGGTGGGAGAGAAAGGAAGGAAGATGAGGAAAAAGATAATTGAGATGAAGAAGAAGGCGGGGGAGGACACGAGACCTGGTGGTTGTTCATACATGAACTTGGAAAAAGTGATTAAGGAGGTTTTGCTTAAACAAAATCAAACCTAAGTGACTTTTTCTAATGCAAAGTAGTATTATATTGATCCATTAATCTTTCCTATTGAATTTAAGGGATGATGCTACTGTAGTGTATAGCAAGTATATTGTTGCTAATAAGTTATTATGAGTTCATGATGATGGTATTGAACATATCTTGTGCAAGAATTCTTAAACTAAAATAGTGGTTCTTGCTAATATAAATGCATTGAATTGGATAATTATATGGTTATATTTAAATCTTTGTTAGTTGAATTTTAAAGCTTTGAATTATTGAAGTCTGTTGAGTAAGGCTTTTACCACAGTATCTTGAATTCCATTATATCATGTGAAGGATAAATTAAGGCAAAACAATCATTTTGCTTTGTGTACAGGTTTAAATTAATATCCTTTTATATTATACAAGATTTAAAAGTTTTGTTAGGAATAACTAAAATTAATATTTTACTCTAACATGGAACTCAGTTTTAATGTAAAATAGACATGGTAAGCTTACTTAGGTCAAAGGTTTTAAAGTGTATAGCATTGACATTTTACATTGATGTGTGTTCAGTGTCTGACACTTGTTGATATTTGACACCTAAACAACCCTGACACAATTTAGTTACATTTATTATATTTTCTCAAATTATTGTAGGTGTCGACATGTCATTGTCAGTGTCATGTTCAGTGTCTATGTTTGTGTCATTGGACCATATAAATGAAACTAATATGATATTTTTGTTGTCTTTACATAGTCTAGTAGTGAAGAATATTGATGAGAATATGTATATGAGCATTGTTATAGTTAATATAGTTATAGTTAGCTATTTGATCACTAACAGAACTACAAATTTTAAGTTTTTCTCTATTTTCTATCTAGATGCAATAGAATAAATCATTTAAAACTAAGATAAGGAAGGATTTTCCCTAGCAAACTTTGCATATATGGATCCTTCTCCCTCAGTTCTCATCTCACTCATGGCCACACAGGTGTGTGTTGAGACCACAAATGGATTTTCTAGTAGGACCCGTGATATTGACCACATCCATGATCATAGGTTGAGGAAAATTGTTGTTCACACAATTGATAAGGCTGAAAAACACCTATAAAAGACGAAAATAATTTTCGGCAGTTAACTGTCGTCGGTTTTATTATTCCATCGACAGTTAACTGCCGAGGAAAGCAATTATGCGACATTGGGTTTTGCATAATTGAACCAAGCCATTTTCGGCCAGTTTTATCTGTAATTCAACCAGAGCATTTCCAACGGCAATATTAGTCGTACAACATTTATACTCAGTCATAAACAAGAAAAACACATTATCTTTTAGAGTAGTCCATAATTAAATCAAACCGACATTTCGTTAAAATTACACGAATGTTTGAAATTCATCAAAACGTTAAAGAGTGTCCATAATTAAACAACATATTACATATCCTTAAATTAAATCTCTACTGATATTCTACGCAATTGCAGATGGAACTAACATACATATATAATATATTATCTTCCACCATATTCCGAAACATAAATCCGACGTCGCCTTCATCACGAATAAGCCAAGGCATATAGCTTGCCGTTTTACATGCGTATTCATCTCTTTCTTCTCCTAGGTCTATGCATGGCATCTGACCAAATAAGTGACGAGTATATTGCTTTTCACCAAGATGCTCAAAATATGTATTAAGTTGTGTCTTCAAATCATCAAGAGAGTCGGTCAACGTTATCATAACCTTTATTGTCTTTTTAAAATCAGAGTACCTAACACGGCCTTCAAATTTTGCAACCTCAGACATCTTTCACTTCACAAAAGCTTTATGAAATAAAATCATAAATTAGAATGAAATTAAATGAAACGTAATAACAAATAAATCAAATGTGTAAACATTAATAACGAATAAATAAGTATTGCACTAGTTTCACCACATAAAAGTCATGTTATCATATATTTATATAAATTACATAATGTTAATTATATATTGGGCACAAAAAATTGGCGTTACAATTTTGACCACAAAATATACGTCGGTGTAATTTCTACAAAAAAAAAAAGGACTAACACCGACAAAAAATCACTCGTTAATCACCAAGTGATTGGGGAAGATCAAGTGAAATAGAATTTTCTTCATCTTCCACAATTACTTCAAATTGTTGCTTTGCTTTTTAGGTAGTGTCCAACAAAATAGGTTCTGCTTTGTTTGAATCCTTTTTTGGTTGCGCCGGTTTCTCTCCTTTTTCAATAATCATGAGCTTTCGGAACAAATCATGTTGATCCAAATACTCATCTTCCCAAGTCACTGCATCTTCATTCTTGTGATTGTGCCACTCCGTAGATGATAGAGGTAGTGGACAACCATCCTTCAAAAAAAATAAGCACGAAATGATTCGGAATTAACCCAAGGCACATGATGGGACTTTTTTTCTTAGCCGGTGGTGGCTCTCTTAGTGGGAAATAAGATTCCGGATTTCCAATTTCATGATTTGTCAACAAGACCACACACCTTTTGTAATAATTAACAACAATGTGTCCCATGTCCGGAAACGTTAACCACTTATCAACATGTGCAATACCATGCATATTTACGGGAGGATGTAAGCCATTTAAAATGTAGTTATAACAATCATCACCCGCATATACACTACAAGAAATCAGCCTTTTAGAGACTGAATATTCAGTCACTACATCAGCAAAATCGGTCTCTGCTTGGCTTAGTGACTGAAATAGCGACCAAAAATAAGAGTGGCTAAAACGCTGGTCGTTGATCCTTTTTGACTAGTCTAGCGACTGATATTTCGCGACTGCTTTTGTGACTACACATAGAGACTCATTTTGTCACTGAATTCAGAGTGGAATTAGAGACCGATATAGAGATGTTTTTGGAGACTGATCTAGAGACGCAATCTAGTCACCAGTTTAGATACTATTTTCTTGGTTGAAATCAGCTAATTTAGTGACTTATTTTGTGACTCAATTTAGAGAACAATGGCACCCTTAATTAGCCACCGAATTTAGAGAACGAATTTGTGACTAAAATTAATTTTTTGTATTATTAATTTTAGTCGCTATTTCGGTCTCTATCTGAATTTTTTTTTAATTGTTTATTAAATACTATACTGGTCACTGTTTTGTGACCGAAAGAATTACAATATTTTTTTTAATATTGTAATTATTTAACTCATTTTTATCAAATTTCATACAAAAGATCAAAATGATTCAATGTAACCTGATGATAGAAATAACATTAACCATTCAATGCTACATACATAAACTATTCAAAATATATTACTAATGAACAGAGGAGATTTGTCAATTCACAAAAGCCTCTGCACTTGGTAGTCTTAACAAAATACACAATACTAACCAAAAGAAAGTTGCAAGTGGTAGGCTTAACAAAATACTCATCCAAAAAGATTCATGAACATTTTGTGCTTCCAACTCTAACTCGTCATCAACCCCATCATCATAAACCCCATCATCATCAACCTCATTATCATTAGCTTGGTCGTCCTCATTAGCTTCGTCGTCCTCATTGGCTTGGTCCATAAAATGGTGGGTGGGTTGGAAGTTCATTGTTTCCATCATTTGTTTTATCAATCGAAACTGGTGTTCAACGACCTTATTTGTTTTTGCCAATTCTTTCCGAAGTTGGTCTCTTTCATTTCTCATTTCTTCAAGCTCATGCCTTTGCACCCACTCAGTTGAAGAACAACCAGAGCCACGATATTGTGGACGTCTTGCTAGTACAGAAGATTCCATTCCAAGACCATATATTTTTCCTTTCTTTACTCCTGCAACATCAGTCCACACCTCTAGCTCATTTGGTGGAGGCATTCCTTACGAAGATGCTTCTTAGGTCAAAGCATCCCACTTGTGTGTAAATTCTCTCTGTTAACCAAAAGATAAGATTAATTGATATGTCAAACTAACTAGAAACATAATAAAACCAACATAATAAGCACTACAAAAACTAAGGTTGAGAGTTTACATCCACATGTTTAGATCTTTTATCAACCCACGTCTTATCTTTTATATGTTGGTGTGTGCATCGAAACAATGTCACATTAGAAGGTGGGATGCCGCTACCTTTTGTCTACGAAAAAAATAACAGACATTAAAAGCATTAGCATTATGCAAAAATGAAATCATCTATTTCGTGAAAATAGACTATAACAGCCAAATACAACAAAGGATATCAGCTACTGCATTATAAAAGGACATTAAAACCAACAATAGATCCCCTCACACCATAACAGACCCCTCACACCATAACAATCAAATACAATAGCAAAGGACATTAAAACCATTAACAGACCCCTCGTAACATAACAGTCATACACACACTCGTCACAACATAACAGTCATACACACTCATCTCTATGATCTTTCAACTCTTGAATAAGATGTCTACCAATCATGATATGACTTTCTTCGGTCAATCCCATGAAGTTGTCTATAGCCTGAAATCCACAATGTCCATCGCCTATAACATCCACCACTTTTTCAATAAATGGAACCATGAACTTTGGCATATAATCAATAGGGCTCATAACCGGAATAGACATTGGAACCAGAATAGGCTTTGGATACCAAGTAGGTGGTGGAAGTGGAGAATGTAATGTTTTACCAAGATGAGCACCTTTTGTTTTTAGGAAATGATGAAGATGCTGGTGACGGTGACGGTTGACTATCCAGATTTTGGGAATCAACAACCTCCCACGTAGAAGGGATTCGACTAGTCGATGTAATTTTTGCTCTAGACCTCGCAATATCCACTTTTTTCTTGGCTCCCTTGGTTTGTACTTTTCGTGGTGGTGGAGATAACATGGTGGTTTCAGGAAATGCCAACTGCCGCAAAACCTCTTTGATTTCAAGCTTCATTTGGTAAGGGACTTTCTTGAGACGTTCTTGAATACCACTCCACTCATCCTCGACAGAAAAACCATGTTCATTAATTTCTTGGCCCATACATAACCTATGCCAATGATGGTGTATCTCATCCAATAAAATTGGCTTGTCTTCACGGATTTTAGTAGCAATAAAGCATGCACATGGTAGCCCGTACGATGTCCTTTGAACACAACCACAAATTTCCTTGTCCATACACAATGTTCCCCTACAACGTGACTCTTCCAAAGAAATGTTGTCCAAAGCATATCTAGACACATAACCCCCTAACCCAGAGTATAAAGTGACATCTTTGAATCTATGTTCCAATACCGTAACACTCTTACCAAATGATGTTTCGATCGTAGTGAACTGAAACACCAACTTATCATGAATTTTCTCCCAACAAGTACCCAAATCACTCACACTATTGTCCAAATATTTCTTTACTAAAGCATGAGCCGTTTCTACCCCTGTTGGTGTTTCTGCAACCAAGATGCAACACATGGTCTGTCCATGCCCTCACTATTTTCTCCTCACTTCATTCAAGGTGGTCATGGCATAGGTTAGGAAAATTGGGAAATCACTACAACCTTCTTGGAACTCCACTAATGCATTTGCATAGAACTTTTGAGTGGGCGATTCAACAATAACTTTCCATTTACTCATTATCTTTTTCACTACATCACCATGTTTCACCTCTTTCCTATTCTTTTTTCTCAATGGATATCTACAATCTAAGATGCGTTTTTGTTTCATATTTTTTTGCACATGAAAGTAACAATTCATTGCATAAGTTTCGGGGAAAACATTTGCAACCTCCTTCATCAAAGATATATCTATGTCAGTCACAACAACCCTAGGCATATTCATCTTTGATGTAAGAAGTTTACGCATCATTTGTAAAACCCACACAATGTTTTCCTCTTTCTCATGTGTCATAAATCCAAAGCCAACCGAATATGTCAAATCGGCTGAGGTGACCCCAACTATCTCAAACATTGGCATCTTGTACACGTTAGTTTTGTAGGTAGAGCCCATAAACAAAACTGTTGGAAAATTGTTAAACAACTAAATGAATGTTGGATGAGCCCAAAAGATATCTTTAATAGTAGTACTTTCACTTTGTGTTCTTGAGAAATAAACATAGTTGTGCTCCTCCAACTTATGGATTAGAAACTGCAATGTCGTCTTGTCACCTCTATTTGACTTCCATATTTGTTGACGTTCATTGTATACTTGCTTGATATTTGTCATTGATGAGCAAGACCGCAAGTGTACGGTTATGCCAAAGTAGTAAAAATAGAGTATCGTTCCGACAGGGAGTTATGAACTTAATTAACTTTTAACAATGATTAGAATGAAAGTTTTAGAAGTTATAAAGTTTGGATTTTTAGTTTGAAATAAAATAAA
>Ga0228711_1001717_pt1 | contig 32764 bp, 13 predicted proteins | sample MedpolnodulmetaG_2_FD_177996 | JGI IMG/M metagenome (GOLD analysis project Ga0228711, IMG submission 177996) | Root nodule microbial communities from Medicago polymorpha collected in Santa Monica, California, United States - brown nodules | ecosystem: Host-associated > Plants > Roots > Nodule... | reverse complement strand
TTTATTTCGTTGACACTTTTGATGAATAAGATTTAGTTATTATAATTATAAGTGATAAAAAAATATATTTTTCTTCAAAAAAACAACTCATTTAGTTATTAAGTTAAAGAATGAGTGTACCAATACATTCAAATATGTTGGGTGTATCCTAGAATTTGGTATTTTATAATTAAAGGGAAAATGTAACAAAAACTTACGTATTTAAAGGGACCTCTTCTTATTCATTGCTACTTATTTAAATTCTTGTTACACTCGCTCATCGCGTTTTGTTTTCAGAGTTGATTTTCTTCTTCGTTTTCCATTCCCCTCCCTGCTCCCTCGTTCGTTCTTTACTGTCCTGCCGTTTGGTTCCTCTGGTCTTGATTAGCTCAAAGGTATATATTTTCATTCATAATAATTCTGTTGCCTGTTCTGTGAACTTAGGGCTTCTTAGGGTTTGAGAAATTGAGTGTCTTGTCATGGAATTGAACAAACCTTTGTTTAATTTGTCTAATTTCTTTCTATTGGCTTTTAAGAACTTTGTTTGTTGTTCTTTCATATTAGGTCATAATTGGTTCTTCTTATTCTCAGACGTCAAAAAATGCAACATCCTCCTCCTTCGTTTTCCGCTGCTCCTTAGTATTATTTATTCACTTTAACATATGTTCTATTATATTATATATAATTTAGTTTAAGAGTACAAATTTAATTATACTAAAGATTCTTTCTCTACTTTTCTATCAGATACCAGTACAAACAAAAGCTTTTCAAAAAAAATAAAAGAGAGGAGATGCAAACTACCCATCGAGACCTATTTTGAGGATCTCCCTTATAAGCCTCTTTCCGAGGAGGAGAAAAAGTATATTTACGAATCGCTTGTTTGTACTGATCTTGAAGAGTTGCCGCCTGTAAGAGTGGATCTTGGACCTTTAAATGTAATAGATGTATGTACATGAAATTTCATATCCCTGGACTAGCTATTTCCTTTTATGATCGATGTTCATTTTACAATCGTAAACCTTTTTTCTTCTTTTTGGTAACGCTCAACAGGTTTTTGATGCCAAACGTTTGATCCGCAATCGTCCTAAATATTGAGGACTTTCACCGGTTCGGGATTTAAAAAAGGATCCTTCCATGTTTCGCAGCCTAACCAAATCTGCCACTTTGGCAATAGCGAATTTCAATTCAATAAAAAAAAGAAAACTACCGATTTGTCAAGATTGAGATGGCTGTTTAGGAACTCCTTTCCGTTCCCATTATTTTATGATCTTTTCATTTGTTCCTATGCAATTTGGGTTATATTTAAAAACAATATCAGCACATTCTTATTCTTTTCGTAAACCTGTTCTCGAATTTCCTTTGTAGCGTGTTTGTATGTATTAAAAACGGAAAAGTTAACATCTCTCCTTTCATGGGGTTGTTAGCCATATTCCCTTTTTTCATCCTTGTCTATATATAAAGAAAGAGAAATGCTTAATAACGCGAAGGATTTTGTCCCGAGCAATCCCGAATGATGTGCCAGCAGATCCTTGCTTTTCTCGCTAGTTTCTCACCGTTGGATGGTGTTTTTTTGTTATTTTTCACTAGTTCACTTATTTGCTCTTAAATTAAAAATTCTACATGTAATGGGTAACCGACATGTTATTTCCCACTTTTAATTTATTTGAGTTTTGCACACACAATGAGGTGATTTGCATGCAGTAACCATGACAAGTTTTCCATTAAAAAAATCATGATAAGTGTTGTAATTTTATTTTTTGACTTGCCAACCTACTCCTAGCTTGTATGGTCACCAATGCACTTCTCTTCCTAGAAACAATTGAGTACAAGCGATACAAATAGTCGTTCGTGGGATATTCGCGAGATATGCTCTCGCGAGATTTAGCAATGCTCATAAAGAAATAATCTTAATAGAGTACATATTAGTCGTTTTGATCAAAGTAATTATTTTACGGCCACATAATTTATGCATTTAACAATTCAACCCTCGGTTTCTTCTTTCTTCAACCTGTGCTCCACCGGCCACTGAACAGTTTGGCGGCAATATTAGAGTCGTCAGAATCTTCTATGGACTTATAACACCCAATCCTTCTCTGTTTCAACTCTTAGCCTCGTATCCATTCCAGTCGGTGGTGGTAGTAGAGTTGCCCTGCCGGCCTGTGTCCTTCCCCCATCTGCAAACAGGGGACCATTTAATTGTTGTAGTTAAGCTGTTGGGAAATGAATGGTGAGACAGGTATGCATGAATAGGGCTGGAGGAACCTTTGTCCGGATAAGGGTTGCGGGGTGTGGTAGACCTGCTGGACAATGACTTTTGTCTTTTATTAATCTTGTCAGCAATGGGTGATGGGTTGCGGATGCTTAGGCTGTGAATATATAATTCTTTATTCTAGAAGGAATAATATGTAGTTTATCATTTTGCCCTCAACTACGATACATTTCATGTGAATAGCAATTGAGTTTTTTTATCCAACGAAAAAGGGGATAAGGATAACCTCCCATGCAGTGGGGATGTTAGCTAACACCTAACAAATATATCTATTTGTTTTTCTTCTATTGCATATATTTTTTTCCTTCCAGTTCCGTAAATTCAGTATATATAACCTATACCTTGATTCTTTAGAGCCTTCTATATGATTTAAGGTACATGCTCATTTGGTTCTTGTTTACATAATTATGGGTCTTTTGTTTGCTTCTTTTGTTCAGGTACGTTGGCACTCTCAGCGAGCTGATAGATTAGGTTTTGGATCTCATGACATCCGATCCTCTTATCTTTTATTTTATCCGTTATTATGCTATGGCAAGCCACCTGCTTTCGTTTGTTAAATCATTTAGGAAGTTCTGCTAGCTGCCCATATTGGACATACTATGCTTTTGTAATCTTTTTGTTTTGCCAAGTAATTCGTGATAAATGCGGTTGATTTCTTAATGCTTGGAATTTAAATGGTCACTGGAGAATAGTATGTGTGTGTCTATATATAGACGCACTTATATGTTTTGGGTGTTTTTAAAATTTTATGAGAACTCCCCAACATCTTTTGATTCCTTCGTGTTGAAAAACTTCATAACTACTAGGGAAATTAAATTTCCAAAATAATATTTCATTAAATGAGGTTCTTTTACACAACTCTTTTCATACAATTATTAGATGACCAAATCTGTGATTTCATATTACCAATAGATATATGTTGTAGCCTCTTAATTTTTCATGAATATTCGGATGCATTTGATACCTTATTAAAAAAAAAACACTCCAATAGCTTGTAATATTATTTGCAATTATAGTATTTAACTTTTTTTTGCTACGTGTGGTGTTAAAAAAAACTATTGAGAAAAATACTTCTAACCTTAATTTTTCATAAATATTTTTGTAGTTGGTAGTTGTTGGGGTTTGAGATTTTCTTCAAATTTAAAATGTGAGTACCAACCATTCGATTAATTGACCCAAAAATTTTTTGAGAAAAATCAAACCAATTTTGTTATTGTTCCTTGTTAGCCAAGATTCAATTTTCTTCAACATTGTTGTTCATGCAATCCAAATTTTAGAAATAAAAAAGGGGTTATTTATACTATATATAAAGAAAATAAGAGATTTTGGGCTGACTTTTTTGTTATTCCAATTATACCTTTAAACAAAATCTATACTATATATAAAGAAAATTGGGGGTTTTGGGGAGATTTTAGGCTGGCTTTTTTGTTATTATACCCTTATACATAATTTTCTATAATAATGTTATATTGTTGGTGTTATTAAAAAAGATACTCCCTCCACCCCATGATAAGTGAGTCTTTGTAAAAAAAATATATTGTTATAAAATAACTGATCTATTTTACTTTTTAATGCAATACTAATTACTTTTTTACACTTATAACTCTAATTAATATTACTTTCGTCACTCCAAATTCAATATATTTGACTTTACATTTATGATAATGGTAAATGAATCAATATTAGCCAAGAGCACTTGAAACTATTTTTCTCTTTCCTTTCCTTATACATTTTTCTTAATAAGTGTGAAATGAACAAATGACTCACTTAATTTGGGTCAAATGGAGTAAGAATTTTTTTAAAAAAACCGATGTGTACAAGGATATCATTTCCAAAGAAAACTCATAGTCTTCGATCCTTCCATACATTTTGATCAATGCCTCCATACGTCAACCACACGTGCCCAAGAAACATGCAAATGTTTTAGATACATTTCAAACAAGGTAGTTCTTACAGTCTCATTTAATATATCCAATCTATCAATTTGAAAAACAGTTCTCAAGAGCATAGAGTGAATCATCAACTTTGTCCTTGAATTTGCAAAGATCAACTAAGATCGTCCCCCAATTATGCAAAATATTAAATTAGTCTCTAAATTTGTCATATGCCAATCAATTTAGTCCCTCCGTCCAATTTGGGTGTTAGCGGTGCTGATGTGACCATTAACCTCTCACATGGGTCTCCATGTCAGATGCCAAACAAGCAGGGACTAATTTGGCCGATAGTAACCAAAATTTTCAAGGACTAAATTGATTGATTTACAAAAAAAATGCTTTGCTCTTTCTTCCCCAACGGCTATTTCTTCCCCAAATATATAAAATTGGAACCCTAATTTTATAATTTGTAATCTACACTCCAAAGTCCCTAAGGTTTCTTCCAATAATTAGTGGTAATGTTCTTCCCCGATTCAAAAAACTTCAAACCCTAATTATTATTTGACTAACTATCAAATTGATCCCTAAATTATATTAAAAACCCATCAAATAAGTCCTTGAATTATTTAATCAGATATCAATTTGATCCTTGAAGCATATATGTGCAGAACAAAGTTAAAAAGTCAGAAGACACAACTTGATCCTGTAATATTACATAGACAAAAGTCATAAGTCTTAAGTCTGAAATATTACATAGGCAAAAGCAACCCAACTATGGGGCATTAGCAAGTCATAAGTCTTAAATATTACATAGGCAAAAAGAAACCCAACTATGGGGCATAATTGAAACAAGTCTAAATATTACATTTCCAAAACTATATTTTAAATACGTTTCCATTAAGCATCACTTCTTTGGAAATTCGGGGGTTGGGATAAACTCCATGAATGTAGGTTGAGTCGAACCTGATGGACCATAACTAGGATATGGTACTCTAATAATGCCAGGAGCAGTTGGATGTGTTGGTACAGGACACCTCACTGGTGTTTGCTTAGGCCATTTGAAATAATTGGTCCTTTAATGACATACCTCCTTGTAATAACACCCTGCAATTACATTTTCAATCCAATCAGTCCCTAAATTATAACATATTAAATCAAATCAGTCCTTAAATTATTACACTTACTAGCAAATCGATCCTTAAAATTTAAGAGTCATACATGTCAAGACACTACTTCATTTGCAACAACAGTTTTAATCAACCAGTAATTTTCTTCATTACTAATATAATGTTCATCAATTTTTGTAACCAACCAGAAAAAATCAAATTTTTAAGTCTTTAACTGAAAACCCTAAAATGAATAATTTAAAAAACGGTCTCAAAAACACAACACTCACAAACAAACAACAAAACATGCATCAAATGAAGTTTCAAGTATAGAACGAATGGATAAAAAAATGAAAATGAAATAAAAAAACGATCATAACAATGGAGAAAACAAACATATGTAAAAAGAAAAAGAAGAGGAACGGCGGGCGTTTACCTTAACAAATGATGAAATCTCCTTCAAAACAAAATATTTTCTAACGTTGATCGATGAAGATGATGATGATTTTGGAGAGATGAAGATGGTGACGGTTTTAGCGGGAAGGAGAAGAGTTAGTGACTTGTTTGATGTGTTTGAATGAAATGTAAGGATGTAAATGAATGGGTAAGAGAGGGGTAAAATTGGAAAAATAGAAGAAAAAAATGAAAGTGAAAAGTTAAAATGAAATGTGTTGCTTTTGAATCAAAATGGTCCTTGTACACATGACTGACTTCATGACATGTGTACAACACATCACAACATACAAGAAGACACTTCATCACCACTAACGGAGAGAATGAAGGGAGGGACTAAATTGATGGACATTTGAAATTAGAGTTCAAAAATTCTTTGAAAAAAAATCTACGTAAGTATTTTTTTATTCTCTTTTTGAAACAATATTAGTTGTGATGTGTAACTATCTAACCTAGGTCACAATTGGAATTGGTTCTTCTTATTCTCAGACGTCACAAAATGCAACATCCTCCTCCGTCTTCTGCTGCTCCTGCAGTCCCTGTCCTTCGTTTTCTGCTGATCCTACTGTCCATGGTGATTCTTATTATTTATTCACTTTAACATATTATTATTATTATTATGGCTTCTTGTAGTACAAATTTAATTATACTAACCATGCATTATTTCTCTACTTTTCTATCAGATACCAATAAGAACACAAACACAAACAAAAGCTCTTCAAAATTTTAAAAAATAAACATTACAAAAGATACACCTATTGAGGAGTTTGATATTCCTCCTTATAAGCCTCGTCCCAATGAGAAGAAGCTCGTGCATGATGATCAACATTACCAACCAAACGTGGATCTTTCCAACATTGTTTTTAAGCCGGGTCCCGCTTTAGACGTACTCAAATTTCATATCCCTTGATTAGCTATTTCCTTTTATGTTTGACGTTCATGTTACAATCCTAAACATTTTTTCTTCTTTTTGCTAACCCTCAACAGGTTTTTGATGCCAAAAATCCTCCTCCTAAATTTGCCTTTCCAGTTCATTTCGAGGAGGATCCTTCCTTGCATCTTAGGCTAACCGAATGTGCCACTTTGGCAATAGGGGATTATAATTCACAAACAAAGTCAGACTACCGATTTGTCCATATTGAGATGGCTACCTCGCAACTAGTTAATGGAACCTTTTACAACATCACTTTTCAAGCCATGAATGCTGCTACAAAGAAATGTGAAACTTTTGAAGCCCCAGTGTTCTTTAATAGACGGGTCAGAGAGGTTCAGCAAATCAGGATGAAAGGAAGCGATGATTGGTAATTCTTTTCTTTCTTATTTTGCAATTTATTTTAATCTTAATCTCTAGATTGTTTGTCATTTTTCCAATATGATTCTCTGCATCTCAAATTGTTTGATACATAGCAATGGTTTTCAAACCATTTTGCCTTTAGCTGCTGTACATTTCATGTGAATAGCAATTGAGTGTTTTGTCCAATGAAAAAAGGGATAAGGCTAACCTCCCCTTGCAGTGGGGATGTTAGACTACTCGAAACAAAAATATCTATTTGCTTTTCTTCTATTGCGTAGTTTTTTTGTCTTTCCAATTCTGAAACTGAAAATTCAGTCTATATAATTTCTACCTTGATTCTAGGAGAGCCTTCTATATGATTTAGCGTATATGCTCATTCGATTCTTGTTTACATAATTACGGGTTTTTTTATTGCTTGTTTTGTTCAGGTACGATGGCACTTTCAGCAAGCTGGTAAAGTAGGTTTTGAATCTTATGCAATCCGATTCTCTTATCTTTTATTTTTATCCACTATTATGCTTTGGCTAGCCGCACCTGTGTTCGTTCCTTACATCATTTAAGAAGTTCTGCTAGATGCCCATATTGGACATACTGTGCCTTTGCCCTTTGGTGATTGTTGGTGAATGTTTTTGTTGTGCAAGTAATTTGTGATAATTGTGGTTGATTTCTTAATGCTTGGAATATGAATGCTCACCAAAGAATAGTGTGTGTGTATATATATATTTTGAACAGCTATATATATTTATTATAGAGGTACTAAATTCAACCATGTGATATGCTTTGGGTGTTTTTGATATTTGATGAGAAGTTCCCAACATCTTTTGATTCTTTTTTGTAGAAAAACTACATAAGTACTTGAGAAAAATAATCTTTATGTTAAATGAGGTTCTTTTATACAACCCTTTTCACACAGTTATTAGATGACGAAATCCGTGGTTCAAACACATTGATAAAATGCCTGCTAGAGACCGATGAAGATTATCTTTCAATTTTTTATGTGACACTAACAGGATTATGGTAAAGGTCGTGTGTTTTCGCTCAACATCCAAAAAACCGGCAATGACCATTGCATGTTCCATCTTTGGTTTTATTGTTTTAGCTGTTGGGGCTCACCTTTCTTAATTATGTCAACGTTGAACCCCAACAAGCCCGGACCATGGCTTGCGATAAGTTGGTATGAGATACATTAAGAAAAAATTATGGTTACATCACTCCATTGGAGGTCCGAAAAATGGCCCGCAGCAATTACCCTAAAGAACATAATTGAATGAGACTTTGGACATAAAAATTACTTATGGGGTTGCTGCTAATTGCTGAAACCTTTGGTTTTTCATTCTTGCTCTTTTGCATTCCTTTCACTTATTGATTCCTAAAAGAGTGAATGGTGAATAAATGGCAAATGTGTTTCCAATGTTTTTGGTCCAAGAGATATCTACACATGTGTTGGACAATAGACTGTTAATATCATTAGGTTATCTCTAGTTTTTAAACTACAAACTGGCTAGATTTAGTGATAGGAGGCTTAGGAAATTTTTTAGTGATATAGTGTAACACTATTACTCAGTAAATCAGCGTTGTAGTTTATTTAATAACAATCAATGTGATATGGCCAGTGCATAAACCAAAAGTGATTAATGATGCATTCTTACAGCTTTTCCAACATATACAGAATTCTACAAAATCAAACTTTCATTTTCTAGGTTGTTGTTGGTTCTTTTTCATGTATCAACCTTATATTCCCCTACCACCTTTTTTTTTGGTTGAGTATGTTTTTTATCCGTATAAATATACCAAATTTTTGTTTTAGTCCCTCTAAAATTTTCCTTTGACTTTTAGTCTCTATAAAATTTCAATCATCACTTTTGGTCCCTATTTTTAAGTCAACTCATGTATTTTTTAATGAAATTGTGCAGAAATACGTAGAATATTGTAAAAATCTCTACCAAAAAAACTGGAATTTTTTAACAAAACATAAATTAAATATGAATTTTTAACCGCAAAAGATATAAAAATTCATATTTAATTTTTTTTGGAGAGATTCTTATAATATTATAAACTTTTCTACAAAATTTTATTCAAAAATATGAATTTACATATGATTTTACTTAAATGTTGAAGAAAATTTTAGAGAAACTAAAATGAAAGGTTGATATATTTATAGAAACTAAAAACGTATTTAACCCTTTTTTTTATAGTTGTACCTATAAACGCGGTCCTCACACCAGCAACATGATTCCAACTCACATCTTTGTGAGATGCTAGTTGAATTCTTACTAAGTAGATTCTTTGGTTTTATCCTTAGAGAAGAAAATTTGTCACATCAGTTGATCAGATATGACTTTGGAGGAAGTTTAGTTCACATTATGTATTATGTTTATCATATAGAGATAATAAGATATATAAATGATATTTTACACTAGTATTTTTTGTTTAAGTGTCCACCATATATATATCACAGACCCCATAGTGTGACAAAAAACAAATTGTTTTATTTCCTTATCATTTTCAAAGGAAATAAAACAATTTTTTTTCCTACAACAGGTAAAAATGAACGAATGAGTATTGTTTAAATACTTACATAGATAATCCAAATTCTTGAATCACAAGAATAACAAATTGCTTACCTTGCCTCAAAGATTATTAAATTTTTTAAGGAAAAAAAAACTCAAGACTAATGAGACTTATTATATGTGATGCTTTTGAAAGTTTATTTCTAAAAAATTGGATACATATCTAGTAATTTTAATACAATCAAAATTATTTTTCAAACTTTAATGTTTACTTTCTTTGGCAATTAATAGTCATTGTGTACTGTGGCGGATATGAGTTAGCTTATCCAAAAGTCAAGACACGCTTTACAGATTCTCATTTAGTGGTTGATATCAGCCAACTTCCTTCTTGCATTATTCTTCATGATAGATGCTTCCCATTTAGTTGATATTTGTCTTCATCAACTAAGACTCAAATGGCAGAAGCAAAATATCTTACAAAACAACAATAATCACAACATATAATCAAATGGCAGAAATTGCAGTGTCTTTAGTTATTGACCAACTACTTCCACTGTTAAGGGAAGAAGCCAATCTGCTAAGAGGTATTCACAAGGAATTTTCAGATACTAAAGATGAACTTGAAAGCATTCAAGCCTTCCTTAAAGATGCTGATAAAAGAGCTGCAACAACTGAAGGAGTCAAAATATGGGTGAAACAAGTTAGGGAAGCAGCTTTTCGCATAGAAGATATCATCGATGATTATTTGATCTATGTGAGACAACATCCTCATGATCCTGGATGTCTATCTTTACTCCACAAGATTAAAACTGTGATCCCTCGTCGTCGAATAGCATCTGAGATTCAAGACATTAAGTCGTCTGTTCGTGAGATCAAGAAAAGAAGTGAAAGATATGGCTTCCAACGTTCTTTTGAACAAGGATCAAGCAATTATAGAGGAAGCCAGAATGCTAAGTGGCACGACCCTCGAGCGGCTGCTCTTTACATTGAGGAAGCTGAAGTTGTGGGCTATGAAACACAAAGAGACATGTTGATTGATTGGTTGGTAAAGGGAAGAGATGAGCGCACGGTAATTTCTGTAGTAGGCATGGGAGGGCAAGGTAAAACCACTCTTACAAAGAAAGTTTTTGACAACAAGAATGTCATTGGACACTTTGATTGTCGTGTATGGATCATAGTGTCTCAATCATATAATATTGAAGGGTTGCTGAGGGACATGTTGCTAAAGTTTTACAAACAAAACGAAGAAGATCCTCCTAAGGATATTTTTCAAATGGATCGAGGGTCATTGACTGATGAAGTGAGAAACTACTTGCAGCGAAAAAGGTATGTTGTTGTGTTTGATGATGTTTGGAGTGTACATTTTTGGGATGATATAGAATTTGCTGTAATTGATAATAAAAATGGAAGTAAGATATTTATCACAACAAGAAACCTAGATGTTGTGTTGTCTTGTAAAAAATCTTCTTATATTGAAGTGCTTGAGTTGCAACCTTTAAATGAACAACAATCTTTGGAGTTGTTCAATAAGAAGGCATTCAGATTTGACTATGGTGGTTGTTGTCCAAAGGAGCTCGTTTGTATAGCTTATGAAATTGTTAAAAAATGTAACGGTTTACCGCTAGCAATTGTTGCCATTGGAGGACTTTTGTCTGCAAAAGAGAAAAATGTGTTTGAGTGGCAAAGATTTAGTGAGAATCTAAGTTTAGAGCTAATGAAAGATACACATCTAGTTGGGATAAAAGAAGTTTTAGGCTTAAGTTACGATGATTTGCCTTACTCTCTCAAGTCATGCTTGTTGTATTTTGGAATATATCCAGAAGATTACGAAGTTAAATCAAAGAGATTGATTCGACAATGGGTAGCTGAAGGGTTCGTGAAGGAGGAAAGTGGAAAGACTTTGGAAGACGTTGCAGAAGGATATTTAACAGAATTGATCCATAGAAGCTTGGTGCAAGTATCTTCGGTTAGAGTTGATGGTAAAGCTAAAGGTTGTCGTGTTCATGATCTAATACGCGATATGATCCTTGAAAAATTTGAGGATTTAAATTTTTGCAAGCATATCAGGGAAGATGGACAATCATACTTAAGTGGAACATTTCGCCGCCTATCAATAACAACCACTTCTGATGACTTCATTGAGCGTATTGAAAGTTCACATGTTCGGTCAATACTTGTTATTACAAATGAAGATTCATATGTATCCTTTGCAAGGAGAATTCCAACAAAATACAGGTGGTTGAGGGTTCTTGATTATCAATTTCCTCGATTGTTGAATGTTCCAAAAGAGTTGGGAAGTTTGATCCACTTGAAGTATTTAAGTTTGGGTTATGTAATAGCAGGTAAAATCCCAAAATCCATTGGCATGCTCCGGAACCTAGAGACCTTCGATCTAAAGGCTACGCACGTTAGTGAGTTGCCAAAGGAGATTAGCAAGCTTAGAAAGCTAAGACATCTTATCGGCACTGGACTGTCTTTGATTCAGTTAAAGGATGGTATTGGAGAGATGACATCCCTACAAACGCTGCGTTATGTTAATTTAGGTATGGAAGGAGCTGTAGATGTAATTAAAGAGTTAGGAAAGCTGAAGCAGATAAAGGATTTGGGGTTGCTTAATGTTTGTAGAAGATTACAACATTCTATCTTCCTCAATCAATGAAATGCAACACTTGGAGAAATTACATGTTAAATCAAGGTCAACAGATAACGATGAATTTATTGATTTGAATTTGATTTCACCGCCAACTAAGCTTCGAAAACTTACTCTACGTGGGAAGCTACTGAAGTTGCCAGAGTGGATTTTAGAGCTTCAAAATCTTGCTGTGTTGAGGTTGAAGCTCTCATGTTTAACTAAAGATCCAATGCAATCTCTAAAAAGTTTGCAACACTTGTTGATCCTCTCTATAGGCGTTGGTGCTTATGGAGGTTCCCATATGTATTTTCAAGATGGATGGTTTCCGAAACTAAAAGAACTGTACATTGGATCTTCGGATGAATTAACAGATATTATTATCGACAAAGGAGCACTGTCTTCTCTAAAAATGCTTCAGTTATACGGACTCTCTAATCTGAAGAATATCACTGGCATCCAACATTTAGAGAAGCTTGAAGTTCTCCTAATTCGGAGTATGCAAGTTGAATGTTTGCAGCACAACTCTCCCGATGATTGGAATTGGATCATGGAGCATGTGCCCCTTGTAGAAATTTCTAGAGTCGATGGAAAGATTATTCGGAACTCAAGGAATTAGAAATTGTGCTTTACCATACTCAGGAAAAAGGTGTGTTTTTTCTTCCTAAAACTTATTTTCGGTACTGATATTTAATGTTTTCCATAGCATGAGATTTTTTTATGTTTAGTCCTCAAAATACAAGCTTTATTTTTCATCTGTTTTATGCTTTATTATTTGAACTCAGCATCACGAACTATGAGGCACTGTTATGAATTCTCAAGGGATATTTTGATGTAATCTTTTCATTCCAAAGAGGCCAATTTTCACGGTGCATATAATAATTTGTTGTGATGTTATTTCGTAGATGTTGGACTTCAGCTTCTAGTGCAGTGGCAATTCAGATTCTTCAAAGGGACTTTTAATGCAACACTTTGGGACTTATGTTCCTTAATAAATAAAAAAATAATCATGGTGTATGAATTCTCTAATCTGTTGCTTTTTATTTTTGATGTTTTAGTTGTTTGTAATTGTAGTATATCATATATGTGACATGTTATAAGAGCTTCCCTTTCAAGAATTTCGAGTCCGTTTATTTTCTGTTGATTTTTCCTTCTATAAATGAAGTTTTATGTGATTTGGAATCTGCTTTTCTAGCATATTCAAATATTGACAGTTGAAAAAGATCGAGAAGAAATAACTAGAGCATTTTCAATCCTTAGTGATTTGAAAAGATAGCCAATTGTTTTTGTGTAGCTAGATTTGGATGATGAATAGTTAACTTACTTCTATCTTGATAATAGAAGACTATAATGTAAATTTTTGGATATCTATCAAATGTGGATTCATAACAGAAGAAAATGTCATTGGCTTCGTTACTGCCTCCAATGTAACATATATTATACAAATATACACATATTGCAATGAGAATTAATATGAATCAGCTGTGTACCCTTGACCATCTAGACGAATGCATGGTCTTCACCTTCCTCTTCTTCATCAGAGCTCATGTGGACCTCTTCATCAGAACTAATATTGATAACTTCTTGAACCACCTCTTCCATGTTAACAACTTCTTGCACGACTTCTGGATTGTTAACAGCTTCTTGCACCACTTCCGCATTGTTAGCAACTTGTGCATTATCATCAGCCAAGAAGCTTACCATGAACATATTCAATGGTCCAAGATATTCGAATTTTGCTAGTGTAGGAGCATTCAAGTGAAACTTTTCAGCAATCAAAGCAGAATGAAAATTTCAAATTCATCCCTCCCTAAACGTATGACAATCCCTGCCATCATTATCCCTAACAAAACCATGCTGCCGAAGTTTAAGAGTGTCTCTATTCCTTAGATTAAGGAATGATAGGATCAGCAACATAATAAATAAGGAAATAAAATAAATTTCTGATCTTAATAATAATTGCAAAAATCCTAATAATAGGAAAGATGATAAGTGCAGGTTTGTTACATTAAATCCGTGATATCTTCTACATGCATTTACTTTTTTCTGCACGGGTTCTTTTCTACTTTTCAGTATATAAACCAGAGGATATACTAGGTTGTAAAGAGCTTATAGTTAGACTCAATTTTATTTCTAAGTACCACTGAGCTAAGGCAAACACCAATATGAATGAATGAGTTAGTTATAGCAGAAAATAAACAGTCTAATATATGGCTCATCAATGAACATGTGATTTGAATTCTCTATAAACTATTAAGTGTAAAAACTTCAGACAGCTAGGCCTAGGCTAGCTATAAATATTTATTTAGCTTAATATATAATATAAGTTTTTAACTATATAGTATAATCCTTCTAGTCCCTATTATAAAATAAAATAAAAAATCAATTTTTAGGTTTGTTGAATAATTGATGTATATGACATTTAGGTTTTGTTTGGATAGTAAAAGAAAGTTTAAGGAAAGAAAGTGTAAGGAATGATTGTTAGGGGAAGAAAGGGAGTAGAAAGAGAGTAGAAAGTGGGATGATTGTTTAGTTGTTTGGTATAAGTGAAAGTGCAAGGAAAGAAAGATTTATATGTTAATAAAATGACTAAAATATCCCTATAAGAAGGTGATATATATGTAAGTAATTTAATATTATGTTTTTATTGATAATATAAGACCATACGACTTTTTTGATTTCGATAGAACACACCGTCATAATTTACTTTCAATATTTATATTATAATTTTTATTTAATATGTTTTAATATTACATTGAAAATTATCAAAAAATAATAATATTACTTTGAAAAGGAGTTATAGCATATTTGTCCATACATATACACGTCAAGAATACATTTGTATAATAGAGAACAAAGCCCACCAACATCCGAGAAAAGAAGTAAAGAAAATAATTAGCTTAATTTTTTTTATTAGATTGAACAAGAGAGTGAGGGTTTTTTTATGTAATTTTACTCCTTTTCCATCCATAATAGAGTGAAAACATTTTTTGTTGTGGGACCCAGCTATCAGCATCCTTCCTCCCCTTTTTAAGGTGGTTCCAAACAATGGAAAGATTCTCAATCCTTCTACTTTCTATCCTTCTTCAATCTTTCCTTACACTTTCACCCAAAACAAACAAGCCCTTAATAGACCGTTCATCAATTGTTCAATGAAACTAAAAAAATGATTTATTTTATTTACAATTGTGATCGGAGGAAGTATACTCGATCATGATTAAAGCGAGTTCTACTAGTTGTGTGCATGAAGATATATAACACAAACATGTTAAGTTCTCAGCTATGTGGAAAAAACAACAAATACATGTTGGACAAGACCGAAATTTGATGTTCAAGTGACATATTTAGGATATGTAATTATATGCAATTAATTTTTAAATTATTACCTCTATTGACATGTTAGTGTTGTGTCTCGTGTTCGATAAAAAGAAATTTATAATGAGAAAATTCCAATAACAACAAAGGCCTAGGTGACAGTGTATGATGTGCCTAAATTTGGCTACATAAAATAAAAATAAAACAAATTTATGATAACATTAAGATATAAATTTTGTGAACTTACTTCATTAATCAAGAAAATTACACTTGAAGTAGAGAAATATGATTGAAGAACATCCAAACATCTTAGATGATGAAGAAAGAAAAATCATCATTAACGAAGACATCAATAAACTCAGATTTGAAAAGGGTTGAAGAGAAGTGGCTGCTATTTACAGTGTTGTGGTTTGAAACAGTCTTATAATAACAACGTGAGAGTGGCAGTGAGAGTTAGTCGGGATTTTAACAACTGAAGAAGATTTGGTTTGGTGTTATCCTTTGTGACACGGGAAGACCGGTTCATAAGCATACAAAATTGAATTTAAATCATATGCACGACACATTAATTCAATAAGATCAATCTTTTGAAATAATAAATAAATGATAGCATTTTTTATTCTTAAGAGCCTAACTTAGTATTTTGTCATACGGTACTTACGAAGCAAGGATGATTTGTTTAACAATGAATAATAATTGATATTGAATTTCTTAAGGGAAAAAAAAAGTCCTTTACGTTTACTTTAGATTTGAAGTTGATCTAAATAAATAATTTTCATCACTTGATCGACTAACTATGCAATGTCCACGTGGCTAACAGAAACGAACACGTGGATACACTTGTATAATTAAACTGTTATAAATGTTATATGATCAATTTTATTTTATTTCTGAGAGGAGACAATTCATCTTATTTCATTGGATAACAAGTGATCGATAAAAGGCGGTACATTAAATAATTGGGAGCCAACTTCTAATGGAGTTGTCTCTGCTAATTCATGAGCCACCCCATTTGCTTGCCTTCGGCGGAACTTTACCTTCGAGTTGGTAAAATGAGTACTAAGTAACAGTTAATGATACTTCCAAAATCAGTGTTGCAACTATTATTACTGTTGACAACGTCAACGACGAGCTTTGAATCCGGAGAGAAGTCGACGTAGTCTATGCCGAGATCAGCTACCCACTGCAGCGCGTCACAAAGTCTTAAAGCCTTGCCAATATCTACCGAACACAGTGGTGCAAACCATGTTGTTCTAGCAACCACATAACCTCCGTTGGCATCTCAAATACACATACATAAATGTTTGGATATTTTAAAATGAATAGAACGGAATGAAACAAAGAATCTATTCCATTTGTTCTTGATTCACTTGAAATTTGAGATTCTACTTGAAGTTTTGCTGTGTTATAAGTTGAGCCCCTTCAACTAGTCTCTTAATCACTTCACCAGCAGTCAAAATTTCCTTGATGAGACCAACACTTTGGCCAGCATACATACACATGCTCTCAAGATCACCTGTAGTTGTCATGTTTGGGACTGTACCGGCAAAACGATGTATCTCTTTCTCCTGGAGGATGACAAAAGTATATAATCAAATAAAAAGGTTGTAGCACAATAGTCTACAAGATGCTTCCACCAATGAAATAAATGCACGCTGAAATTTTACCACTCCATGAATTGTTGAATGGCCAATGACAGGTTGGTTGGCTTCACTTTCATGAGCTGGAAGGGATCTCCAGTCTTTGAAGAAGGGTGTCTGCAGGACACGATGTGGTGCATCGGGCCACCTTGCTCTCCCAAATACATCTGTGTACTCAGTTTCATCGAGTTCGACTAACTTTCTTTTGTATATAGGATGAGCATAGCTTTCCTCAGTTGCAAGAAACCTGCAAACAAGACCATTTGCATGAATATTAGTGTTAGAAATAAGTCCTGTTCAAATTAAGTTTGTCTAGACTTGTCCCAATCAAGCGAATCAGGTCTTAATTTCATGAGTCATGAATGTGAATTTGTGAAAACTCTGGTCATTCATGATCAATTAACTAAGACGGACAAATGAAAACACAACCACTAATCTTCAGGATCCATTTCAAGAGAAAGATTTCATTTGTACGGGTAAACATCAAAATGACTTTCAAATTCTTTAGAAAATAGATGGTATCATTAAAGTGAGCTACACAAAAATTACAGGATGGTACAAGAATCAATTAAAAATCACTTCCTTTCCACCACAATTTTCCTCAGACATCATATTAATCCCAGATGAAATATGCAAAATATGAATTCAATATTGGATCTGATAAGGAATACATTTGTTTAAGTTATTAACCTACATGTAGGTAGGCTGCTATGGATGCAGCAACTGTACTTCAGTTGATAAACATAAAAATGTGTTCTAAGATACTCCTCAAAGAATATTGAATAATATCCTTATCACATGTATAAGTTTAAATATTTCAATACATACCTAGTGCCTAGACAGATGCCTTGAGCTCCAAGCGCTAGAGCAGCAACATAACCTCGGCCATCTACAATTCCTCCAGCTGCAATAACAGGTATGTCACGGTCCCCAACAAGATCGACCACCCTTGGCACCAATGAAATTAAATTATCCTGCAATAAAATACAAGGAGGAATACTAACATCTATGCTCAACAGTAATGGAAAGGACTAGGATGGAAATAATGATTAGCTATCATTTACATCAGCTACCAAAGATCATTAAAGCAATGACCGACAATAAAAGATTGCCTCCTTCAAAGGATATGAACATTGCATATGTAATTTACAGCCTTTCACTGACAAAATTGAACAAGCCTCATTTCAACAAATTGTTTTTTAACTATGGATGGGAGGAAAAAATAGGCATTGAGCACTAAACTCATTGTTTATGAACAGATCATGAGGTTTCCAGGAAACTTTTACAGGCTTGTCAACTCATCCTTCTAATATATTTTCCTATCGAACAAAAATATTATCATATGAAACATACGCTGTAGTCAATTGTGACAGTAGGTATCATGTAAGTCATCAACCACTTTTCTGAAGAATAATAAAAACCACTAAAAAGTAATGAATAACATAATATCAGCAATTTTTCTACCATTCTGTGCTTGAATTGACACAGTAAATTACTAACTATTCCTATTTATCACCACTAAGATAAAGATAGCTTATCTATAGTTCTATACTGAAAAACATACGCATACATCAAAACCATGACAAGCACGCACACCTGACCAATAACATGACCACCTGCTTCACGTCCTTGCACGATGATTCCATCGGCACCTGCATCAATTGCCTGTTTTGCGCTTTCGAAACTCCCGACCTATAATAGAATCACAATTATAACAGGTCAGATCTCAAACAGAATGAAAATAACTTCTCAGTATGCAACAATAACCTACACTTAGCAGCCAACATTCTCAAGTCAAGCAACTAACCTACTAGCCAGTAATCATCCAATTGCTTTCTTGACCACAATGCTAGCATTTATAATTTATTCCAAAACATGTATGTAAAATAAAAATTAAAACACGCTGAGAGGTTCACTTTTTGTAAATTGACAGTCATGTTTAGTTATTTTGAATTTCTAAGCAAAACACAGCCTAGACTAAGGGAGTATTTGGATTGACTTATTTGAGTTTATCTACTGACATGAACACTTGTGGATTGTTTATAAGAGCTTATGGAAACAACTTATGAGATGCACATAGACAGTTTTCAGCTTAATTTCACAAGTTATCCATGATAGTTTATGAATATAGTTTATAGCTTATATTAAAACAATTTGACTTTATTTCATCTTTTGTTATAGAAATAACATATACACAATCACTTATATGATGAGCACTTAGTATGCTATAAGCGCTTAATTAAGTTGGTCATCAAGAACTTAGTTTGCTCTGGCTTTAAATCCCCCCCCACCCCCGCGGGTTAGTCAGACCTTGAGCTAGATACCGAGTTTTCAAAAATAAAATTGTTTATCCAAACATGGCCTAATTTTAGTTATGCATCAGATAACTATAAGCAAAATAATATCAATTGTATATGAATCAAATGAAAAGCTAAAATTAGAAATGGGATGGCATAAGACTGACTTGTGGAACAATTTTGACCCCAGCTGAATGAGCCTTAGCAACCAATTCGGTTGTACAATCACCCCAATAAGTTTGCAATACTGCGACTTTTTCGTCGAGAATGACCTTCAAGTTCTCCTCATGAGGAAAAGATAGAACTAAACCAATTCCAAAGGGTTTATCAGTTAAGGTCCTAGTCTTCTTTATGAGCTCCCTCAAGTAATCCGGTGATTCCTACAAATTCATACACATAATTACACTCTATGCATATGATAGTGCTAAAAGGGAAAGTGTAAAGAAACAAAATTGAAGACTTGAAAGTTAAAAGTTAAAACTTGAGAGTACACACACAAAATATAGTAATAGTAATAGTAATAATATTATAAGACACCGGGCACGACACTCACACAATCACATGTATCAGTGTCGTGTTTGTGTTGATCAATAGTAATAACTTAATAAGGGTGAGTGAAGCAAAGGTACCCACCCAGTCAGGGGCCCTGAGAAGGCCAAGAGCGCCAGCATTGGCAACAGCAGCAACAAGTTGGGGACCAGAGATATCAGGACCTAGTGGTGCCTGAATTATACCATATTCAAAACCCAATATTCCTCTCCAACCCATGTTGAAGCCTCTCTCTCTCTATAGTTGCTGAATCAAAATTCTGTTTCTTCTTTCAATAAAATTGGATGTAGGAAGCATGGTCAAGTGTAAAACACTATGGACCTGCTTAGTACTTTCACGCGTATGTGCCTTTTATACCCACACTTGGTAGTATTAACTAACTAGTACTGGTTCTTTTGTCTGACGTAAGCCAATACGTTATACGTACCTGTGTTCTTTTTGTACTCTGAACTTGACATGTATATGCAATATGCATCATGGTCATGATTTAGTTATTTTTTAAGATTATTTTATTAGTACATGATACACAGTGCTTTGTCCTACCACGAATAACACCAGTGCGTCAAGAAACGGGTCAAACACCCCTTACTTTATTTAATAGAGGCCAAATAATTTTTTGGTCCGACGGATTACTAATTTGCTTTGGTTGATTTGTAGCCGTTAGTTTGGATCTTGGATTTGAAGTATGCTTCTCTTTAAGGGTGTTGGTTTCGATTTTCTCTTATATCAATTTGAATAGATTAGTTTAACTTCTTCAAAAAAAGTTTGATGAATTAGTCGTATTTTAAGTTTTAAATAAGTACTTTAAGTCTTAAATAGATCATTTAAATTGTTAATTTAACGTATCTATTTGAAGTTTTTTAATTTTTTAAGTTTAAAATAGGTTCTTAAAAGGATAACGATGTATTAAATTAACAACTTAAAATATCTCCAAAAAAATTAACAACTTAAAAGACTTATTTAATTTTTTTTTTAAGAAGATGAAATAGATTAGATTACCAGAAAACCTAGTCTCTCTCTCAAACACAATGAGTGCCAGTGACGAACCGAAAAAAAAAACTAGCTGTTCGAAAAAATCTAATACTATGTTTATTCAATATATTTTTTTCATATCTTTCATTTTATTAATGTATCACATTTATCACGTAACACGTTTTATTTGTCAATTTGTTTTAGGTGTCAAAAAAATATCCTTATTATTTATTTTTTTTCATATCTTTCTTTTTATTAATGTATCACATTTATCACGTAACACGTTTTATTTGTCAATTTGTTTTAGGTGTAAAAAAAATATCCTTATTATTTGCACCTTTAGTTATTAGAGACAAGGACTATAAAGTATTTAGTCCATGTTCCTTATTATTTGCATATTTAATTATTTATACTTTTTAATAAGGTAAATTGGAATATATTGATCAACGAAGGTGAGTCATCTCGTACAAGGTGTGCAAAAGAGAATCACTCAAGATAAAATACAAATTCAAGTCATTGGTGCTACAAATAGATCGCTGCAATGAAGAAAAAACATAATGATAAGAAGATTACACCATACCACCCATACATACTAAAGAGTGTCGCCACCAGTCATGATAATTGATGACGAAAGTAAGCATATTAGACTTTAGCCAAAGGAATGATAGTCGTTTCACCTTGTCCACTATGCTATGTGAATCCAAAGCCTTTTGATGGAAAACTCGATTGTTCCGCTTCTTCCAAATAATCCAGACACAAGCTAGCCAGATAGCTTTAAGGAACGAAAGAGACGAACGCGGTAACCCCACTAAGTGCCTGAACTAAAGAAAACGATCACGACCCGCAAATGGAGCGACGAAGGAGAGGTCAAGCCATTGGAAAACCAATAACCACGCACTGCAAAAGGAGTCGCAGCCAAAAAGTAAGTGATTCGCAGTTTCCAAAGACCTACAACCGTCCACACACACATTATCGTCAATATGAAGGACTCGTCGCCGGACCAAGTTATCTTTGGTTGAAAGTTGATTGCGAAGAAGTCTCCAAGCGAACAGGATACCTTTAGCGGTGCTTGCTTGCGTCACACATAATCAAATATACCCCTTTCAGGAGGTGCATCTATTGGCGTGAGGAAATGGTACGTGCCTTCAACATAATAACCGTTAATAGGATCAAAAAGCCACCTCCACCTATCAAGTATATGATCCTACAAAACAATATTATGTAACAAAGCCAAACACTCTGTAACACTCTCCTCCTCCCAAGCAAGAAGGCGCCTCCTCCACACCGAGGCACCGCGACCATCTTCCCACCCTCTACTCGTCATTTGGTGAATTATCATTGAATATGAGTGTAAACTAATTTACACGAACGGTACAAAACAATGCATTGTCATTAAACTCTTAAAGTAAGAGTATAATAGATAGATTGATTTGGTTCGGTTTTTAAGAGTAAATGAATCCAAACCAACAAAACTAATTGGTTTAATTTGATTTTGATCTGAAAATCAAAATAAACTATTTTTTTTTAGAAAAATAAACTATTATTTTCCTTGAAATCATCTAGTGGCAGAGACAATGTATAATATATGGAAAGTCTGTAGTTTAAACTCTGGCCACTAAAAAAAATTCACGTATTTTTTTTGTTTTTTGTTAGGTAGTCTAATGGTTAAAAATTCACTTTTAAAGTGAATAAGTAAGGTGTCCGGGGTTCGAACATCGGCCTTTGCATATAATAATGCATTGTCCTGCCAACCAGGGAGACAAAATTCAAGTATTTAAACAGGGAGAAACTGAGTACTTTTTTTTACCCTCAAGGAAGGGACAATCCAACAACCATTGATCAAGATCAAACGTTAGGTGATTCATAGTATAACGCTACTACAAGTACAACACACAGAAACTGCGCGCTTAAAGACAAATGAGAATGTCATTGTAATGCTCTGCCACCATTTCCTCATCCCTCCAAGACCACTCTTTCAATCTTCTAATCCTTCATTCTCAATCCCCTTTCCACGCTATAATAACAATTCTCTTATCCTTTCTACCAATACACAATCTCTCTGTTTCACACTTCTTCCAAATTAACCATGGCTCAAGGTATTCAATTTCAAATCTCGCTTCTTCTAATATTTTAACCTTTATGCGTTCTGCTTCAGCTCAAGTTTAAATTTTTATGCTGATTGGATAATTGGGTCATTTTCTTTTGACTTTGATTTACAGAGGGAGATAATGGGTCTCCAAAATCATCGCCATATGAAGAAGCATTGGAAGCCTTGTCATCTTTGATTACTAAACGCACTCGTGTTGGTGATGTCAATATGGAAGAACGATTCCTCGTGTTATTCGAGTACTTAAAGGTATGTAAAGTGTTTGTGGATTGGCTTCTATGAACATTGAACACACTCTGACAGGTTGATACCAATAATAATTTAAGAAAATGAATTAGTTAGTTGTTGAATGCAAATGGGACAGTTATACGAACATGCTTTCGATCTGGAGTGTCAGTGCTAAAAAGACCGCCTTTCAATATATTTGGTCACTTTGTTGGGAAAATTGTCTACTTGTTTTGTGTTGTTAACAATGGTGTGGTGTTGATTTGATAGATACTTGAATTGGAAGAGGCGATTTCGAATTTGAAGATTATCCATGTTGCTGGTACTAAAGGGAAGGTACTTTCATTAATTAAACTTTCACCAATGATTGCTTCGAAGTTAAAGTGTTAAACCATGATTGAATATACTTAGTTTGATTTGCTATGACTTTAAAATTATTGCTTTTGAAGTTAACTTCATGTGCTTTCATTAAACTTCTATGGATCATTACTTCGGAAAAAGTGAAACCATGTTGAAAGTCCATGAATTTAGTGGTTAAAATTAATACTTTTGAAAATGAATATAATGTATCTTATGGGTTTGTGTTTCATACTGTTCAATGAGAGGTTCAAACTTTTTGTAATAATTGATGTGGTTGGTTGGTAGTTTGTGGTCTCTTATACATTGCCTTTATTTTTCAGTTTGTATTTTTACTCTTGCATCCGTAATGGCTAATAATGTGTATTTTGATTTTACACCTTGCTTATGTAGGGATCTACATGCACCTTCACAGAATCTATATTGCGCAACTGTGGTTTTCGCACTGGCCTTTTCACTTCTCCTCATCTAATTGATATACGAGAAAGATTTCGTTTAGATGGGTGAGTGTCTCAGATGTATTTATTGACTTTATTAAGTATTCAACTTGTGTTATTTTGCATATTGAATTCATTCATTTTCTTTGATGGGCCACTATTAAATTTTTTATAATCTCCATCTGTCATTTACTTTGCTTTGGGTCATATAATTGACTATGAATTCTGATTAATTCGTTAATAATGGTTTGTAACAAAATTAATCTTTCATATTAGCAGCTATTTAGAGCAATAGCTTGTATAGTTGTACATACTAGTATAGTAGCTTAATTGTGTGCATAGCTGTACAATTAGTTATAACAACTGTTATTACAGTTGCTGAGTCAGCGCATCCAGATATGCCGTTACAGCAGAATATCATAGAGCCACTAAAGTAATCTCATATGGAGAAGGAACAAGCATAGAACTGAGTTGAAAGCAACACCTTCCATCCAAGTTGTGCAGCATGAAGTAAGGAGGTTGCACAATTTCAGAACTCTTATTCGCATCAAAGCTATTGTTGATTCCATAATCTCAATGACGCTCTTGAAGGTCTCCATGAAGACTATCCCCCTTTTGTCACTATGATTCATGATATAGTGGATCCTATTCTGTCACTGAGATAGAGCACTTCCGGCTCAAGAAGCTTGGTTAGGGAAGCATTGCCAATTTACTGGTTTAGAGGCATCCTGTAAATGTTTGAAAGTTTCTTCTTCACCTTCGTAGGCTTCACACATGTCCTCTGTTTCATCACGATCGATGTGGTTTGACCTCTCCTCAAGTAGACGTGGCCGCTTTCTCTTTGTTTATTCAAAGGGAAGTACCTGCATATATGATCTAACGTACATTGATGACACTATCATCACGAGGTTCTCTTTTTCCCTCGTTATTTCACTCATCAGTACGCTAGATTCTAAGTTTGCACTTACAAAGTTCGGAGCTCTGGATTATTTTCTTGCAGCTGACTTTGAACACCTACCCAGTGGTGCTATCTTTCTCTTCTTATCTGAGTATATTTGAGACCTTCTCAATTGAGCTCACATGACTGTATCCACGAGCTTTGCATTCCCATTATCAGCAATTACAAATTGAGAAAACTTGGAGCTGATTTTGCTCTAGACCCAAATATGTACAGATTAACAATTGTGGGCTTGCAATATGATACTTTGACTTAATAAGAAATACCTTGCAGTGTGTCAATAGCAGTAGTAGGTTATGTGTATTCTTAGCTGTGCAGTTAAAATGGCAACTCACGTTATAGTTATTGAGTAAGCACATTCACTTATGCTGTTGTAACAGAATGTAATAGAGGCTATGAAGCTCTCTCACCCTATAAATAAAACCTCAATCATTGAATCATTTTCACTCTTATATCGTCATTCTTGTCCTTCTATGTTTTACCAAGTCTCATCAACCTACTAAAATACATCATATGCTGCCTTTTAGTTCATCTTTTGCAGCATGGCTATTATGCTATGATTCATTAGCACTACTCTTGTTACTTCTGCAGTGCGGAAATCTGTGAAGAGAAATTTTTAGCATATTTCTGGTGGTGTTATGATAGACTAAAGGTATATTTCGTGAATAAATGCATCATTAAATTTTTTACTGGCAGAAGGTTTGCCTAGTTTTAAAACTTGGTTATTGTTTTCCCCCCTTTTTGTTTATTTGAATTTGAACCAAATTTCATTCCTTATTTGAACTGGTGGTAACTTTCTTCCACCTAATCTTTACAGGTCCATAAACTAGTTTAGCAGTAACATTAAAGAGTGATTAGCAGCCATTTCATTTTTCTTCCTTTTTGAGTTATTACTTGAATGGATTTCAGAAGATAATTGATAGAGAAAATACTAAGGTTTAGCGGTCAGTGTTAATATTTGTAAAACTGAGTGTCATCTGGAACAGTTAACAAAATGGTGTTAATTTTCGCCATGGTGGTTCTAGCACAATGAACTTATGTAACAATAACAATTTCTGTGTTGCATAACAGTAATACCATCTTTCCATTAAAAAAACAGTAATACCATCTTAAATCCATGCATCGCTAATCATCATAGTGATCTCTTTGAAGTGGTAGTTACAGAATTATAAAAAAGGACTTGTGGTTTGATGTGCTTTTCTATAAGTGGTATCTTATATTAGCTTGGTGATGCACAGGAAAAAACCGGTGACAAAGTTCCAATGCCTACCTTTTTCCACTTCCTTGCTTTACTCGCCTTCAAGATATTTTCAGAAGAGCAGGTTTGATCCCCCGTGCTTTAAATTCCTATGCAAACTTGTTTTCATACTGATCATATTTCTTTTTTATTTTACTTTAAATTCTATACAGGTGGATGTTTGCATAATGGAGGTTGGGTTAGGTGGCAAATACGATGCAACAAATGTGGTATGCATAATTGCCATTTCAGCATAAGTGTGTTGGCCTTTAACTACCATCATAAGATTGCTTTACTTGAATACATATTTTTTTACGAACTTAAATTAGAGCATGCTCATGCAGATGTTTTATATTTCAGGTGCAGAAACCTATTGTGTGTGGTATAACTTCTCTTGGGTATGACCACATGGAAATTCTTGGTTAGTGCTCTTCCACTCCCGCCAACTCTCTTTTTGTAATTCCGGTAGTTGATAATTTACAGCACACCTATTGCTCATGAAAATTGTAAAGTAACTTGAAATTTTAAATAAAAGGAATTCATATTTGGCACAACGTTTGTTGCCAATACAACAAATATAAGAATTAATAAAAAAAAACTGTGAATGTGATCTCATTTTTCAGTATATAGTACGTGGAGAATGTAACTTATAAATCTTGGATAGTTACGTAGGTGAATGATTAAACTTTTTTTGTAACCTGATTAAATGTACAATCTGTGTTAAATTTCATTGTCCTATTATTTATGTCCAAGAATATGAATTATCAGAATATAGCTGAATTTCATGTTGCACACTCACTGATTTGTTCAACCATTTGGGCTTACCTCTGTCTGGTTGACTTTATTAACAGGGAATACTCTAGGAGAAATTGCTGGTGAGAAGGCGGGAATCTTAAAGGTAATATTTTGAGTAAAATAATATCTTCTCAATCGTTTTAACCCTTCATTGGACCCTGTCATAGAAGGTGCATTATAGCACCAAGTTGTCAGGTAAAAGCCAGGTTGTTAAGAGGAGATGGCCTCCACTTTGAACCAGAGTTCTGTGTCTCACATCCAACACCCAACCAATATAGAAGTCACACACATGTTATTTTCTTTCTTTTTTTATTTAATTTTTATAAGTAGAAGAAAATAAGAGGAGTCATGGTGTATTGGTTGGAGTTTCTGTTGATTTGGATTTCAGGAGTTTGAGTTGGATTTGGATTGCCTGCAGTCACAATTTCACAGTCAACACATCGGTGGTCGTTGGATCGAGATCAGGCAGTGCAAAAGCAAACATATTTTAATTTTTTTAAAGTCTAAAATACCGAGCTTCAAATTTGGACTGTCCAATCTCAATCCAACAGCAACCAATGTGCTGACTGCAAGAATGTGTTGTGACTACAGGCAATCCAAGTTCGTTAGAGTTGTGAGATCAATATCCTGCAAATGTTAGTAATGTTGCTTACACTGGAGCTATAATAGGTCAGACCCTTCCCTAGAACCCTCCACTGTGGCATCTTAATAGTAAAGAGGTTTTCCCTTTTAAAAAAAATACTGGAAAAGCTCCAAAGTTTGTATTGGGAATTGCAATTTTATGTACAACACAGCTGTGATTATATCTATCTTTTACACTTTCCTGTCTTTCCTTGTATCACCCTGTGCTTTTTTTTATCCTTTATTATTTTTCTAGAAATTTCTTTTCATTCCTTATATTTATTTTATATATTTTGACTTTATGTAGCATCAAATTCCAGCATTTACAGTGACTCAACCTGATGAAGCAATGGATGTACTTAAAGAGAAGGCTTCTCAGTTGAACGTAAGTACATTGTTTCACGTGCTTACTTCTATTTCAAAGTCAGATAAGATAGTACAAGTCAGTTCATGTACTGATAAAAATGTAAAAGTATGGTCATCGGTTTAGATTCATTTATGTAACATATTACACCAGATCAAAATTTGGAAGAAAATTTCACGTATTTTCTTCCGTCTATGTATTTTACTGTTGAACTATTAACTGTCTGAAAATATGTACATTATTTAATTGTCTTGACCAATGATTTGTCCTACCTGTTTGTATATCTATTTATTCTGCCAAAATGATGATATATCGTGAGAACCACATTACTTGGATTTGTGTTGACTTTGAAAGAAAATAATTCCTTCGACTAGATTCAACATGCTGGGCCATACATACTCGTGCTTCATTTAATTAAGTTGTGGCTTCATTCTCTGTACTTTTACATTTGTCAAGGATCCTTTGAAAGTTAATAGATTCACAACATCAAATTCAGATCTTTCTTGTGTTCCCTAGTTGGAATAGGTTTAGTGTGTGTTGAATGTAAAGTTGAATTAATTGATTCTGTAAAATTGATTTTGGCTAAAAGTGAGTTGAATGTAAAGTTTATGTAAAAGTGAATTGAACAATAATTTAAAGGTTAAAAGTCACTTGTAGAAACAAAAGCTCTAAATCCCAGCTTTAAGTTAGAATTGGTTTTTGAGGCGAAATCAACTTTCATCTCTGGTTTTCATATTCAATCAGCTGAGAATATCTATCTAATTGTAGGTACCTCTTCAAGTGACATCCCCGTTAGATGCCAAATTACTAAATGGTTTAAAATTAGGGCTTGAAGGTGAGCACCAATATGTTAATGCTGGTCTTGCTGTTGCATTATGCTCTACATGGATGAATATAAATGGCCATCTTGAAGAGTCTCATTTGAAACAGATTGTAAGTTCCAGATGTTAAAGGCAGTTTCTTAACCGCCGTTCCTTTTGTGTTTATGTATTGTTATTGTCATGCCTGCTGAGTTGATTTATTTACCTGCTTGAAGCAACACACTTTGCCAGAGCAGTTCATTAACGGTTTAACAACTGCAAGTCTGCAAGGAAGGGCTCAGATTGTTCGTGACGAACATGTCAACAACAAAATCTCAAATGAACTTGTCTTCTTTTTAGATGGGGCTCATAGTCCTGAAAGCATGGAAGCATGTGCAAAGTGGTTTTCTCTTGCAATCAAAGACCAGAACCAGACCTTGTTTCATCAGATAGCTGATAATTCCAAGTTCTCAAATAAAGTGGTGAAGACGCACCAAGGTGAAGCACAAAAATCTGCACAGGTTGGTAAATAAGCTGTTATTAATGTTTTTCCGAGAAATCAGTGGTCATGATGAATGTCCACAAATTTGTTATTTTGGTTACCTCTGATGCATAATTTCTGTTGAGTGTATTGCATGGACAGAAAAGAATGTTACTAGTGAAGTAAACAAAATAAGAATAACTAAATTGTGTTGGTAGTAGGGAAAAAAATGTTTTGTTGAATGGGGATCATAAGCTCATAACTATAAGCTCTTAAAGTGATTCATATGACTTGTGTACAGAATGGGAAAAAAATGGTGGGATAGGATAGAAATGCTAAATGTATGAATCGTGATCCTTTTTCATTAATAATTTGATTGAAGTCATTGATTTTTTTATTTTATTTTTTGCAGATTTTGCTGTTCAATTGTATGTCTGTACGCGATCCTCAGTTACTTCTTCCTCACTTGATGAAAACTTGTGCTGATCATGGCGAGTAATCTCTAGACTTTCCTACTACATGGTTACTCTGTAATGGCTTAGGGTGTGTTTGTTCAAGGTTTATAATGTTCCTGGGAATGCGAGATTGGAAATACAATATTCCCATGTTTGTTTCGAGTTTAAAAAAGTTATTCCAAGGAATGTTATTTGCAGATAATTTCTTCGCTTTTTATTCCCATGCTTAAGAGTGGAAATAACATTCCCATGGGAATAAATATTAACTAGCTATAACTTTTCACTACCACTCACATTCATTTTTATTTGTTTTTATATTTTTTAAATGAAACAAATTTTAAAAACATTCCCTGGGAAATATGTTTTTTTGCCAAACACATAAGTAGGAATGTTATTCATGGGAATATCATTCCAAGGAATGTAATTTCCAGCCATGAAATAAACATACCTCCGGTATTGGTTCAAAATATTCATTGACTAATGAATACTTATCAAAGAAGTGGCTTTGTCCTCGATTAAGGTCATGTTTGGATAAACAATTTAAATAAGACCCTGTTTGGATAAAGAGCTTATTTGCAGCTTATAGCACAAGAGCTTATCATGCATAAGCTTACAGAAGCTATTTCTATAGCAAAAGATAAAATAAAGTTAAATTGTTTTTGTATTGGGTATAAGTTTTCATAAGCTATCTTGGAGAACTTATGAAAATAAGCTTAAGAAAAATGTCATAAGCTTTTTCCCTAAGTTCTCCCAAACAGTCACACAAAACTTATGCCAGTAGATAAGCTCCAGTAAGTCAATCCAAACAGGCCCTAAGTGCTTATCATGTAAGTGCTCATGTATATGTTATTTTTATAACAATAGATAAAATAAAGTCAATCTATTTTTCATATAAACTACAAGTTGTTTTCATAAGCTATCCTGGAGAGCTAATGGGAATACGTATGGACATGTTATAAATTGTTCCGGAAGGTCTCTCAAACAGTCACATGTACGTATGCTTTATGTTAATAGATGAAGTGATAAGCTCAAATAAGTCCATCCAAACAAGCCTTAATTTAGTGATAGTTTGGGTCTATCAGGGTGAAATGTTATGCTGGATGCTTTTTATATTTGAGACTGTTTTTTTTCTGATTTAAGAATTAAATAACTGGACTGAAACTGCAGGTGTGTACTTCAAGAAGGCGCTATTCGTGCCTGGTTTATCAATGTACCACAAGATTGGATCCCATGCTTTAACACCAAGTGATTCTAACATTGACCTGTCATGGCAGTTCACTCTACAAAGAGTATGGGAAAATCTCATGCAAGGAAACAAAGGTATTGTTTGATCGCATGCAAATTATAAAGAATTCTAATCCACAAATTTGATTATTTGAGATGTTTTCCTCTTTCTTTCTTCCTAATTGTATTTTTTTCGAGTTCATGAGAAATACTAAGACCTTAACCTGTTTAGCGTCATGTGGCTAGCAGGCAAGAATAATGGTGCAGCTTCTGAAGAATTAGCTGGTATGGAAATGAGTGTCAGCAATTGTGAACACAGTGCAGTGTTTTCCTCATTGCCGCTGGTTATCAATTGGCTTAGGGACAGAGTGCAACAAAACCAGTCAACTCGCTTTCAGGTAAAATTAATCAATAGTTACATATTTACACTGAAGATTTGTGGATATTTGATAAGACAGAGTTATGTTAGTTATTGATACCGTATTTTCAAATACCGAGTTTTTATTTACAAAGGTACATATCAAATTAGAGAAGATTTATGATTATTTGATATGACAGAGTTATGTTAGTTATTGATACCTTATATTTGAAGGGCTGAGTTTTTATTTATAAGAAGGAACATATCAAATGAGAGGAGATAGTCTTGACCGTCCAAGTTTTATATGGACGATAAAGATTAGCTGCCTTATATTCTATGCTTTCTTGTATATATGATCTGACTGCAAAATTTGTGCTGTTGATGCATCAGGTCCTTGTAACTGGTTCCATACATCTTATTGGTGATGTGTTGAAATTGATCAAGAAGTGATCCTTTGGACTAAATTGAAAGATTTGTTTATTTTCTGATTTCCATGTAAGGAAGTGCCACTATTATTCTCAAATATCCAACAAGGTATCTGTGTTGTTCGCAGCTCATTGAGAGTGGATTGGAAAATGCTAATAGAATGTTATCAGCACAAAAACACATTTGGTTTTGGACATTTGCTGGATTCATTGATTATATCGGCGTCAGCTCGGTAATTTTCTTTGTGGGATCTTTCAATCTTAGTTGGATAAGGCTTGGATGTAGTTGTTGGGTCTTTCGATCTTAATTTCATTCTAGTTGAAAGCAAAAAGGGTGGATTGTAAGGGGGGAGATTAAGTTGCTGCACTTGCATGTAATCTTATACTTCATAAATCTGGCTCTTTAAATGGATTTAATGGTCCTCTTGGACTGCTATTTTTTTGTAGACAAACTTGGGTTGTATTGCTGTTATAAAGTTAACTAAAATGTAAAAACAATTGGATTTAATTCATAATCATTGGATTGTTAAAAATATTTAACTCCAATCATATTTATTTTAAGAAGTATTGCATTGAAAAAAGTGTTGAAAAATTTATATATTAGTTTTATCATAAAAAATAAAATAAAAAAAAATAGTGAAAATGAGATGCATAACCAGTTGAGAGATCTTCTTTTTACACTTCATTACTATAATTTTATAAACCATAATTTTATAGTGGTTTATAGAGGATACTTAGACTTCACTTCACTTAATATACATTATACTGTTTATAATACTGGAAAAATGGAAGGTGATGTGGAAATTGCATTATGATGATGGTGAAGAACTGGCTGTGCTGAATGGAAAGCCTGTTCCACTTGTAAACAAGCAGAAAAATATTCTTTCGCAGTTCATGCTTTAAGAAGTGATTTATGTATTTAAACTTCATCCTTTAAAATTATAATACGATCTTATCAATGAACCATCACCTACCTCATGGAGGATTAACAAGCTCTTTATTTCCATACATATAAAAAAAAAAAAAAAATTTT
>Ga0228711_1001716_pt1 | contig 32765 bp, 17 predicted proteins | sample MedpolnodulmetaG_2_FD_177996 | JGI IMG/M metagenome (GOLD analysis project Ga0228711, IMG submission 177996) | Root nodule microbial communities from Medicago polymorpha collected in Santa Monica, California, United States - brown nodules | ecosystem: Host-associated > Plants > Roots > Nodule... | reverse complement strand
AATTGGGGGGGGTGGTGGTGTGAGGATTTTAGGAAAATTTCCTGGATAAAATGGGAGACTATTTGTTTACTAAAGGAGGAAGGAGGGTTGGGGGTGCGGCGGTTAGGAGAATTTAATATTTCACTCTTAGGGAAGTGGTGTTGGAGGATGTTGGTTGAGAAGGACGATTTGTGGTATCGAGTGTTAAAAGCTAGATATGGTGAGGAGGGGGCGGTTGAAGGAGGGAGGGAGGCACGATTCCTTGTGGTGGAGGACTTTGTGTAAAGTATGTGGAGGGGTGGGGACGGGAGTGGGGAATTCGTTTGAAGACAACATTCGTCGGCCAGTCGGTGATGGTAATAATACTTTCTTCTGGACGGATAATTTGGTTGGCGGAGTCCCTTTACTGACTAAATTCCGTCGAGTTTTTGATTTAGTCGTCCATCGAGTGTTCTATGGCTAATATGGCTGTGTTAGGTTGGGAGCACGGAGGGGAGTGTGGGTGTGGATGAGAGGTCTCTTGGCGTGGGAGGAGGAGTGTGTACGGGAGTGTTATGCTTTGTTACATAACATTATTTTGCAGGAACATGTTAGTGATAGTTGGAGGTGGTTGCTTGAACCTACACAAGGCTATTTAGTGCGTGGAACCTACCATTTTCTAACGGCACCAGATGAAGTCTTGGTTGGTAACGGTATTCATAATGTGTGGCATCAACTAGTTCCTTCAAAGATATCTGTTTTTGCTTGGCGTTTGCTCTGCACTAGAATTCCTACTAAAACTAATCTGTTGCGTCGAAGAGTTCTTCACCAAAATGATATTCTGTGTGTGGGCGGTTGTGGCTGTTCTGAAACGGTCACCCACCTATTTTTAGATTGTGATATATTTGCCACCACGTGGTATTTTGTGTGGTGGTGGCTCGGTATCGATTTCGTCCCTTCCGGTGGGATTGGTGACCATTTTCATCAGTTTTCAAAGTTGGCGGGTATGCCGCGTTCTTCTCATTTTTTTTCCAGGTTAATTTGGCTTGCTTGTGTTTGTGCAATATGGAAATAAAGAAATAACCGCATATTAAAAAATGTGGCCTCTAATCCATGTGCTCTGTTGGACAAAGTAAAGTTGAATACATTTATGTGGCTAAAAGCTAAGCAGTCACCTTTTAGTTTTAGTTATCACGACTAGTGTCGGCACTCGCTTTTTTGTATGGGTGTTTACATGTAATTGTTTTTATTATTCGATCTTTTATGGTCCTTTTTTGCAAGGTACCATTTGTGACATTGTAGATTGATTGAGTTGAGTGTTTCTCTTTAAGCACACCTTATGCTTGGAGATTCATTGTTAGTTTAATATTATATCTCATTTTAACTTGTTAAAAAAATGGTACACATCTTTTTGTTAATGTCTATTTTTTTTTGGTGCATGTGAATGTCTATTTTATTTGTCCATATTAGTATTGATTATGACAATGAGGCGTGTTAATGTCTATTTTATTTGTCCATATTATTGATTTTTTATTTTGGTTACGTCCATATTATTGATTATGACAATGAGGCGTTATCATTAATTTCGGAACCTTACGTCCTCCACAAAAGACTTGCGGACAATACGAGAAATCTTCAACTTTTATCCCGAACTATAAGCTTCTTTTTTTTAAAAAAAAAAAACTTATTTTTTTAAAATATTTTTTGACCTTAAATATATGATTCTTTACTAATTTTTGGATACATTATTTTTTATCTTCTAGACATTTTTTTTTCTTCTGAATATATCGGTAAATATAATATTATGAATAACTTTCATAATTCCATGATTTACGTAATAGGTTCTAGACTTGGGGATTTATTATAAGAAAGTTGTGTTAAGACAAATTCTATTTTGAAAATAGTTTAAAATATCTATCCCCATCAGCAGTTTGGGTTCACGGATTCAAAATATTAAACGTGTTATTCAAATCATAATACCCTTTGAGTTGTTCTCAAAAGAAACACAATAGGTTTGAATTGGTATGTTCAGATTGAATCTAAACCTCATGGATTGGATTAAAATGGGTAATTTCAGTTGGACAGTATTCATGGGTTGACTCATAGCCATAAACATTATTAACTAGTAAAAATCTTCATTTTTTATTCTCTATTTTTTCATTTCCAAAGTTTTAGAAAAATAAATACAAAAACCCACTTGGTTGGTTTGGTGGTATTGGTTTAAGATCTGAGAGTGTGCTCCTCGAGATCTCAAGTTCGATTTCCTCTTATGCCAATTTAAGTGGACTAATTTACCTTTTTAAAAAAAGAAAAATAAATACTATAATGTAATGTTTAGTGGATTCAATTATTCACACTTCAAAAAATTATTTCAAAACATTAGCAATGAAGAATGAAAATTGGAGAGGATCCTAGCTCTCCATAGTGTCTTCCACAAATATTCAAATAACAAGCCAAGACCAAAACTATTTCAAGAATTTCATTAGCACTACTTTAAAAATAAAGTCTAAATATAAAAAATACCTAAAAAATATTTTCAATCACCAACTCATGACAACCATCAACTCTATTCTTTATAGACAAATATATTTATAGACATAAATGAAATACATGTAAGACTAATTTTCAAAAACATTTAAAAAAAAGTATGTCTTACTAACATGCCACTTGTGTCTATCTAAGACGTTTCATACACCTTTCATACATGAGAAATGGAGAAGATCTTAACTTCTAATCATCAGTCAAAATGTCTCCACTTCGACACCATGTCAATACCCTTCATTTATCGCATCTTATAATCAGCAGTCAAAATGTCTCCGCCTCGCCAATCTTTGTGTATCCGACCCGGCTTCTATCCGGGTCTTAACCCGTTCAAACTCCGTAACCCGACAAGGAATAGTGATTCCACCTTGATGACAAAACCCATACTCCTTCTCAGCTTCTTTCAACAACTCCCCAAACAAAGGATGGTTAAAATAAACCACAGGCACCAAAACCCGCCGGAACTCACCGTCTTTCTGCCCAACATACACCGCTAAATGCCCCTTCGGCACCGGAGAACCGCTTTGCTCAACCGGGTCGGATCCTACCGGCAAATAACCAAATTTACCAGACCCTGCTTTTGAACATAGAGACTTTGCTTTTGTAGTTATCTTCCTCCCCCATGATAGAAGCTTCGTCGTCAAATGATTCTTCTCCGGTGAGGCGCCGAGACGACGGTATCTCGGTCGGGTCCGGAAACGCCGGAATATCCATTTACTGACCCGAATCACTTTCTTCCCTAGCTTGAATTGCATCGTTATCTCAAAATAAAATAAAAAAACAGTTTTTATGAGAAGAAAATTATGGGTTTTGTTAGTGTGTGGTTGAGACTATGAGAAGACTCATAGATCTGCAGTGAGTAACACAAATTTTAGAGAATTGTTTGTGATATTTGATGACCCATCAAGCAAAAATTGAAGCTTTTTTGTGGATCTTGAAGTGGGTTTTTTTTTTTTTGGTGGAGTTGAAAAATGAAAAATTTGATGATGAAGATGAAGATGAAGAGGGTTATGAGAAAATGAAGATTTAATTTATAAAGTTTGGAATTAATGAAAAAAACATTGGAACATGAATGAGACAGAGGAAGGAACATAGAAAGAGGTAGTTGAGCACCTGGTACGGAAATGAAGTGGCATAAGATTTAGGTTGTGTTTATATAAGGTAGAATAGAGAAGAGAGGAAATTTATGATGTTGGATTTTCAAAGTGAAGTTGTTGTAACAGTCAAACATCAAATATTTGTAATTCACATATTCTAAATAGAAAAAACAAAAATACTTGTAATATAATAATCCTCATTTATGAATTTAGATAAGAATGAAATAATGTAGGAGTGCCTCATTTCATGCAAATAAAGCATTTCTGTATTTTACCATGTTTCACTCCTGTGCTGAATCTTTGGTTAATGCATTGAATTTTCATGGTCATACAAAGGATAAGCTTGAAATAAAGGCCTGGTTGACAATACCAATTTCTGAGTTTATGTGGATAAATTATTATACTCTCTTCAAGTCAAAATAATACACTTTTCGATCACAATTATAAAGAAAATTTTGCATTTTAGATTCATTCATTAAATAATGTATGTAGATAAATTATACTCTCTTCAAGTTAAAATAATACACTTTTGTAAGAAAAAGTTTACCATTTAAATTAAATACATCATTTATTAAATATACTTAAAAAGTGAATTTGTTATATAATAGAGACCGAAGTAGTATGTTCATAAATTGTAATAGATTTGTTTAGTAACATCTTTTTATTATAAGTATATAGTTTTTTTTACTACTTTGTTATCTTAATTGATGAATATTAAATAATATTTAAAAATATTTTTTTATGTCATTTTATACTTTTCAATAAATTCAATCGTTCATTTTATTAAATTTGATCATCATTTTACTTGTTATCGAATATAAGTTTATATGTTATCAACTAGGTTTGTTACACTACGTGCTCCGGTTGAAATCTATAGAAAGCAAAATATTTGTGGAAAGTATGAGTATGAGCAATGAAAAAAAATTATTAAGAATAAAAATGTTCTTTTCAATATTCACAAATTGCATCAAACAAAATTGCTCAAAATAATGAGTTTAGAGAAGAAGACAATTATGCTTTGTTTGGGAGTTTGGAGGGGAAGAAAAGGGAGGGTTTTGCAGGGTGAGAAATATAGAAGAAAATGAAGAAATCTTTCACATTTTTTTGAAAGAGAATTTGTTCAGAGAATGATAAACTAATGTTTATGATCAAGGTTTTACAACTCGAGAGTTTATCTCACCTCGTTTTGCTTAGGTAAACTCGACTCGAGAACTCGTATGAGTTTACCTAAAATGAAAATTAAATTAAATTTATTATTTACATGACATATGTAAATTAATTTACTATTGTAAATAGTTCAATAGTGCAAAATATGACTAACTTATAAAGGTTTTCAACCACAACTGACAACAAACATCACCACCACAACCCTAACCGACGTCACAATCATCGGCGTCAAAATCGGAATAGTTTTCCTTCCACCACCGTAATCCTAACTGGTATGTGCTCACATGTTCATGGTTTGAGAAATCAGGGAAGAAAGAAAAAGAAACGTTTCATTTCAGGAAGGCAGACAACGTGTTACATAAAGGAAACTATTCATTCTTTGGGCTTGAATAAAAGGAATTGGTCTTTGAAATAAAATGGGTAAAAAAATGGCCCAATTTTTCTTAAATTTTTTTAAGACGTAAACTCGGTCGAGTTTACACAAGTTTGACCGAATTAACTCGAGTCAAACTCGTCAAACATTTGGATTATACTAGAAATCTAGTTTACCTCCGAGTTAACACGATTTTGGTACCTAAAAACGTAAACTCAGTAAACTCGGCGAGTTAACACTCGATTTGTGGAACATTTATGATTCGTTTATTTTTAATATTAAGAATGTTATAACAACATAGATTAAATTTGAAGAATTCATACAAACTCTCCCAAACTCCGAAATACAATTTGAAGAGTTTTGTATTATGAAGAAAAATTAACCCCCCAAATCCCTCTGCTCCTTATGTCCTCTATATCTTCTACTTACTCCTTCCTTTTTCCAAAATCTTCATCTCCCTTCCACTCCAAACTCGCAAACAAAGCCTAAGACTTTGTTTGGGAGTTTGGAGGGGAGAGGAAGACAGGGTTTTGAGGGTGGAAAATATAAGAGAAAGTGGATAAATGCTTCACATTTTTCAAATGAGCAAATATTTAGATAATGATAAATTAATGTTTATGATTAATATATTTTTTAATTTAAAAATATTATAACAACAAAGATTAAATTTGAAGAAAGTATATAAACCTCCCAAGCCCTCCTCCAATACAAATTTTGAATTCCTCAAATTGAAGAAAATTGAACCCCCCAAAACTATCCCCTCTCCATGTCTTCTGCTTCTTCCACTTGTTCCTTTCTTCTTATTTCCTTCTAAATCCTCACCTCTATTCCCCTCCAAACTCGCAAACAAAACCTAAGGCGTTGTTTGAGAGTTTAAAGGGGAGGAGAATGGAAGTGGTGACTTAAAAAAAACAAGAAGAAAGAAGTGAAAAGAATGAAGAGCATTGAGATGGAAGGGCTTTGGAGGGCTTAATTTTCTTCATAATACAATATTCTTCTAATTTGAGGAACTAAAAAATTGCATTGGAGGAGGATTTTGTATACTACAAAATTCCTCTAATTCCTCTACAATGTCAAAACACATCCATTTTAGGTTGTGTATACTATGTAGCAAACTAATGGTAGAGTTCATGTGTTGACACGTGGATTTATCTCGCATGTTCTTTGTTGTGACTCAATTTTTCCTGATTGTAATCATAATTTGATTAATTATAGTATTTGAGGAGAAAAAATTGTTGTTATTGTATTTTTCCTGAATAATTTTTTCCTGTTGTCCTCATAAAAAAAGGACATGTTTGTGTCTTATAAAATTTTCTATCATCTAGTTTTAATATATGCTAAATACAAATTTGTTTAATAATCCTTAAACTTTTACATGTTTGAATGATTCTTTGTAAAACATGTTTAGAATATTAATAAAAGCTTTTTCACAAAAAAAATAGAATTTAATTTTTAACATGAAATGAATTGTTTAAAACACTACAAGTTCAAGATAATAACAATAAAAATTTGAATCTAGAAATCAAATTTTGAACTTATTTCTTGTGGAGGAACTTTAATAATGTTATAAATATCTCTGTATAAAAATAATAATTAAGAATTTAAAACATTAAGAATAATTAAACAAATTTGAATTTAATAAAGACTAAAAAATAATGCTAACAAATTTTATAGGGATGCAAACATGTCAATATTTTTTATGAGGACAAAAAATAAAATTTGACAATTTTCTAAGAACTATAAACTTATTTAAACCTAATTTGTTCACTATACAATGTTATGATACTTTAAATATAATTTTTTTTCTCTGAATCTTAAGATTAAAACTCCATAACATAATTTAACTCCATAGATGTTTTTTTATTAGAAAAGGATCACGTTGACATAAATTTTGTTAAATAACAATATTTTGAATTAAAGAAAGGGACAATTGGTCTAACTTTTGAAACCGAAGGAGCCATTTTAACAAAATAAAAACTCGACTGAAATTTCTTTGTATGCAGTATCCCTGAAAGTGCCTTGTGGAATAGTAACATGTAGGAGCAAGCGACTTGTTCAAGGTTTAAACAAAAATGAAACACTGTCTCAAAATGTGAATCGTCTGATTAAGATCTGATGGTTCTGATACCTCGATTGCATATTTGCATATGCATGTGTATTTTGTACTAGTTAGGTTGGAAGTCTCAAAAGGACTTGAATTTTCAAAAGAAATTTTTTCCATAGAGTTTTTGGAAAAACTGAGATCAATTCCAATTTCCATTCTCGAAATGATATAGCATAAAACATTTTTACTTATCCATCTAATTAAATCACTAAAATATTATTTATTCATTTTGAGAGGAATAATATATCATTATGTTATTTTTTTTTTAGGGAGAAATATCATTATGTTATGTTAAGTCTAAAACATCTTCATAATTAGTTACACGATGACATGTAGTTGGATATAAATATAAATGTAGAAATATTTTACGTTATTTGTGGATACAAATTAAGTAACTTGTTTTGTTTTGTTAACAATAATTAATTTTGTCACAAAAAAAGTCATATTAATAAAACATATTTTTATTTTAAAACTAAAGAATGTGACCCATTTACATCATGCGGTCTTTTATCAACCCATGTGGCCGACATATACCGTCAGGCCTTATCTGGGGGTACTAATAACCTAATAAACTAAAATTTTGGATAATAAACTAAAATCACAATATAATAGAGTTAAATATGAAATCAAATCATATTTTTGTAAGGTATGTAAGAAAATCTCCCACCCTAATCTAATATCTTAATTTTTCTCGACATTGCCTTAATCTAATATCCTTGATGTACGTTAGACCAATAACAAATCAACACACTGTTGTTGCAAACATCAGAGTTTTAAAATTATTGTAAAACAAAAAAAATAAAAAATCAAAGTTTTTAAAATAAAGGAATAAACACCTTAATATTTTGGAAGTGGTAGTTGGGGTAAAACCCTTGTTGTGTTTTCACAATAGTCTCCTAATCGGCTTCGAGAAGTGGTATTTTGGTATTTTTCAAGTTTTTGGTGTTTTTCTTAGCTTTTTTTCTTCTTCCTCTTCTCCCTCCCTCGTTGTTAGAGACTGATATATATAAAAATGTCAGTTGGTAGGTAAGATCATGTATTATAAGTGTTTATGAAAAATATGTTTCAACTTATTGAAAAATAACATCACTATTATTAAGGTTCTTATGCAGACCACTCGGTTGATAAGCTCAACTAGGAGATTCACGGGCTCAAATTTTAGAAGCTAGCCTAAACTACTTAAGGTGAATCTTGAGATACCAAAAACGAATATTGTGAAAAATCAAAGACTAAGGGTTGGTTATTTTTGGGATAGATTTTAGGTATCAAAAACATTAGGGAAATGCATTGGATAATGAAATCATTGAGTCTCCTGACCAGGAGAAAAGATTCGATAAAATGGTAGAAATTAGGGTTGCCATGTTGAAGGCTTATTTCTTATAACCCTTGTAGCTCTTTGTAAATAATTGATTGATAGTGGATTGAAGAACTCTCTCTCTATATACAAGTCATCGTTTGGCCTAAATGGGTATCTAAATTCTTGGTGTGTTGTTCTTCTACTCTTTACTCTTTTTATCTTGTTGCTCTTTGCCTCGTTGTGATTTTGATTTACACTTTATTGATAGATTAGATCTTAATATGTTGTTGCTGCTTGAGACTCTTTAGTTAATGGTTGGCATTGATAATTGTTCTACACATTTAAGTTTATTGGTATGATTTCAGTATGAATTCACAATAATTAATTGGTGCCCACCGTGGAGCAAGGGATGAAGGTTTGTCAAGGGGAAAAGATGGGAACCAAAGCTGAAATCACGGAGATGGAAGCAAGCTTGATTCAACAAAAGTGTATGGAAGCATTAAAGAGTGGGGTGGTTATGCTAGTTAACTATCACAATTAGAGAAGACTTGGATATTGGATAAGACAAGGAATGTCTTTGTCTGGTGCCTCATGGATAAAAGTTGAGCAAATTCGCAAAGGAGGAAATCGCGGAGGTGGATATTTTTTCCCCCAAAGGCCAATGTCACTTTGGGAGGAGGAGGCAACAATACTCAAAATTAGTATAGAGAGAAGGAGGCAAGAATACTCAAGGTCGATATGGAAAGGTATATGCAATAATACTCAAGATCAGTCTGGAGAGATGTGTGTTTAAGGTGAAAGGCGTAATGGATGTATGCATTTGAAGGTTGATTTGGAGAAAGCTCTGCCAAGAAAACATCTACCAGTATCCCACATACCTCAAAACTTTTCCTCAAAAGAAAATAAGGAATTTGTTCCCACATATTTATTAAATAAAAAGATGTTGACCCGAGATCATTAATACCTTCAACCGGTGTGCTACCCTTATCATCCTTTTCAGCACCTATTACAACTCGATGCTCGCTCTGCGAAGTTGTTGCCTCATGCATCATAGAAACACGCCTCACCCCCTTATGCAGCACTGTATGCACTAAGGGTTATGCATTGCGGTTGCGATCGGAAGCATATTGCATCCTATCAAAAATTGATCAATCCTTAATTCCCCTTACCATACAAACCCATGTTGTTTAACTGTTGTCCCCTGACGAACCTAAACCTCCCATGCCGCGAGAAACCTCTAAACCTGTTTAGCCCTCGATCACCTAATCTAAACAATTTCCAACGTCGCGATTCCACCACATACCAGTCATCCCTATCCCCCAAATTTTTGACACCTTGCTAGGAACCATTCCCCACTCGTTGTACCTCATCGCCGACGAAAAGAAGTGCTAGCATGGTTGCCCTAGAGTGACCGCCTCTCTCTACCTCTCGTCATTTTCCCTTGTTTACTGAATTTCCCGTCTATTAACTTTTATATGAATAGTTGAAAATTGAAATTACATGCTTTCAACTTTAAAGTGAGTTATTCACAAATCACAAGAGTCAAATTCCTTTAATTAGTGAATTCTCAAATAAATGGTACCAGTCCTATGTGTAAGATCCTCTTAAAAATTTATCATCCAATTTTATAAGATCGACTTCAAAATTCTAAGATATTTTGGTAAAACTATTTCTACACAAAATATCTTTAATTAAATCAATATCAATCAAGTCTTATCTCACTAAATAGGGTTAACTATATATATGGATCAATTAATTACACCATAATGTTTTATCATAAACCATATTCAAATTTAACTCTTTAACATCTAAATCTTTCATAATAGTTTTATTATATTTTTTTTAAGTCTTCATGTACCTCTTTTGATCTTACCTACTCTTCGTACTACATGCCCAAAACACTTAAACCTATTTACTACAATCTTTTTTATTATAGGTGTTATCCCAACTCTCTCTTTTAAAAGAGAACTAAAAATAAATAAATCATTTCTCTTGAAAGATATTTCTGAAGACAAAGAATATACTGTTTGACAAACTCAACGTAAAAACTATTATTTTACTTCTTATGTTTTTATCAATGAGATCTTACATGTATGACAAAAGTAGTCACTATTATTTTATGCAATATCATTATTAAAGGTCAAAAGATTTGATATATATATATATATCTTCAACCTTTGAATAGAAACCTTCACATAGCAACCAGTAAAGAAGATTCCTATTCAGTGACGACATCTTCCTAGTGGAGGTAGTTGTACGGCTCCGTACTCCAGGCGTGTGTGTACAAAAGCTTGGAAATTTAAAACAAGAGCCGTTATATATACGAAGTTCTTCTGATGTGCAAGTTTCATTTTCTTGAGAAAAAAAAGTAGCAACTTGTTAATTTATTTTCATTATGTTAGTTCAAAACAAGATAGATATGTACACAAAAGAAGAATACAAGGTTGATAATCATATCATTTGATTACTTTTTTTTTTGACAGAATATCATTTGATTACTATAAACGAAACATAATCATATTATATGATTGATTCATTTGTACATAAGTACGTACCAACCATGGTTGAAAATCTGGCTTGGTATTCGGCCACATAAAGAGGAGAATGCAAGTTCAAACTTTATTAAAAAAGATTTACTTGAGAGGTTGTAAATAATACTATAGTATAGATATTTTGAATACTATAGTATAAATATTATTGTTAGATAATGAGTTATTGAGTTTAATGTGTTTATTGGGATTTTTGTTATACATATGTTGAGGGTTGTGGTCCTTTCAACAAGAAAAAAGGTTGAGGGTTGTGGTATAGTCATTTTATTTTATGATATACTAGATATTCTTTTTGTAAATCTTATATTTATAACTTTTTTATATGTAAAATTACAATTTTAGTTTCTTAACTTAATTTTAGCAACAATTTGGTAATTTATTTTTCTTTTTCATTTCAATTTTGTCCTTTTGGTCCATTTACATATGAATTTTCAAGCTTCAAATTAATGGTTTTATTTTCTTATGACATTTCAATCTTCCAATGTTTACATAATAATATTAGATTTGAAGCTTGAAAATCCATATGAAAAAGAAAAAATTGAAATTAAAAAAAAATAAAAGACCAAACTGTTATTTAAAATTAAGTTAAGAAACTAAAAATGTAATTTTGTATTTTTGTTATCATTGGAACCAAAGCATGGTTAATTTAGTGCCAATTGATCCCACAAGCAGTACATGACAAGGTAAAATTCCTTAATTGTCATGTCATTAAAAAAAAAGAAAAGGGAAATATGAGAAGTATTTAGAAACATGATATTGAGTCCTTGTGAGCTTAACTCAGTTGTTAGGGACATCGCATAGTAATATGCAAGGTCCGGGGTTCAAATCTCAACCACCACCAAAAAAGAAACATGGTATTGAGATTAATTCTGTCAGCATCTTGTGGGTCAAGTTACAACATCGTTTTAATCTTTGCAAATAAGGTTCACTTGTACCTGTTAGAACAATCACTATGTTCTATGCGCAGCGAAAGTGCTTATGAAAAATAAGATGTTTTGAGCAAGATGAAAACTAACAGAAAAATGAAGAACTGAAAAGAGAGAAAATAATGAAGGGAGAATTTTTATTTCAGATTCACACTCTCTTATTATTTACAACACATGAGTGAGTATATATACAATTAAATGTTGTAACAAACTCCTCTAACTAACTACCTTGGTTAACACGCTAACCAAGCTTGTTACTACACTGTGATTCTGAAGACATCAGAATCTATCTTCAGAAGCTTCACTTCAGAAGCACTTTTCAAAAGCTTCATTTCAGAAGCATCACTTCAGTTATTGATTATTATTCTAATAGTACCATTTTTCTTTCCTTGCATGGTATAGTTTTTTTTGCTTTCTTTCCTTCTTGGTGTGATTGAAGCATCTCTCTTGGTGGCCAAGAGTCAATTTTAAAACAGTAAAGAAACATGCCATGAATAATTGACTTAACAAGCTGAACCCTCTTCATCAAAGAGAGTAATTGACATTTCCAAGAGGCAAGATTGGTTTTAATTTATCTACGCTTGAAGATGAATAATATATGACTTACCTTTTAACATCTGAAATGTACATTGCGGGTGCATACATTTTAAAACTCAAACAAAAATATCCTTGCAACCTTTTAACATTTGAGATGCACTTATGAAGTTATGATATCATATTCTAAGCATCGAATAGAATTATTTTTTTTGGGTACAATTTCTAAAGTTATTAAGTTTATACTTTTCCTCTGCTTTTGTTGGTGGGCTAAATAGTTTTTGTTAGGTTGTTCTTTTGAGATAGTCTTTGATACATATACAAATAAAATTATTTAGACACATTAATAAAAAAATTAAATGATAAATAAACCAGTCACGTCATTTAATATCATTAAACCAATTTATCTTTAAAAAGAAAATCATTTGTGTGAGATACCCAAACTTTTTCCATTTGGATTTGTCTCTAAACAAGTATTTCTTTGTTTTCCTTGCTTTATTTTTCTTTACATTTTCTTTTCTCTAAGGCTTTGTTTGCGAGTTTGGAGGGGATGAAATGAAATGCTTTAAGGGGTGAAAAATATGAGGAAAAATGGAGAAATCTTTCAAAAAATTTAAAAGAGTGGTTTTTTAAAGAATGATAAATTAATGCATATGATTACTATATTTTTAATTTTAAAAATAAAATAACAACATAGATTAAATTTGAAGAATTCATATAAACCTTTCAAAACCCTCCTCCAATACAATTTTTTAGTTCCCCAAATGAGGAGGGTATAATATTATGAAGAAAGGTTGACCCTCAAAAACCCTTCCCTTCCATTTTCCTCTATTTCTTCCACTTGCTCATTCTTTTTTTCCCAAGCCTTCACTTCCCTTCCCCTCTAAACTCGCAAACAAAGTCTAAGAGTTTAGATTCCCCTTCCCCATGTATATATATTTTACCCTTTTTAATGGGAAATGGAAATGATTGTCCTAAGGACACTATTTAAAGACTTTAGATAGTAAGTTTTTATAAAAACTTGTGTATTCATTGTATTGAAAATCAGAGTATTATACCTTTACAATGAACAGTTTTGTGACTATGAATCCTTAAAAAGTATCCTCAAGACATCAATTATCATCACCCTTTTTTAATTATATATTGAGGAGATGGTAGAGGGATGAAGTCTCGGTTAGATGTCAACCACGTTGAGATATTTCAGTCTCTCCCTAATACCTTCCCTATCTTTTGGTTTATCAGAAGAAAAAAAAAATCATTCATATATATTATTTTATAAACATTTATCATATTGACATTAGTTATTTTGTTGTCGTTATCAAACGTACTTATGTATTAATTTATTTTTACAGCGACTTATTTTCAATCACACGTATGATTGCTTACCTGCATATTATAATACCTTGCCATATCAGATTCCAATAGCAACCTAGCACCATATATTTGGCTCTATCTAGATGCATACACTATTTCTTCTTCCTTTCCACGTTGCGAAAAGTCGTATAATATAAAATTTGAGTGGGTTTTAACTTTTATATGAATATGAATAGTTGAAATTACGTGCTTTGGACTTTCAAGAGAATTCAGAATTACTCACAACTCACAAGGAGTCAAATTTACTAATGTTACGTCTTCTTAAATAATAGTACCGGTCCTACGTATAAGATCCTCTTTAAAAAATTATTATCCAGTTTTATAATATCCACTTCAAAATTTAAGATGTATTAGGAAAAATATCTTTAAGTAAATCAAGAGAATTAAAAAAAACAAATAATTTATCTTAGTAGATAACTTTCGAGAAAATAATATTAGACAAATTCAATGTAAAAACTACTCCCTTTTTCACTTCTTACGTTCTTATCAATGAGATCTTACATATATGACAAAGGTAGTGACTCTTGATTATTTTATGAAATATCATAATCAAAGTTCTAAAAAATTGGTATTCAACCTTTTAATAGAAAACCTTTGAATATATAGAAAACCTTCCCAAAGCAACCAGTAACGAAGAGTCCAATTCTGTGACGACATCTTCCTAGTGGTGGTTTGTTGTACTACTCCGTACTCCAGGCGTGTGTGTACAAAAGCTTGGAAATTTTAAAAAGTCGTTATACTTATGTATACGAAATTCTGATGTGCAAGTTTCATTTTCTTGAGAAAAAAAAGTAGCAACTTGTTAACTAATTTCGTTATGTGAGTTGAAAACAGGATAGATATGCACACAAGAGGAAAACAAGGTTGAAAATCATATCATTTTTTTTTTCATTTGATTATTATAAAGACAATATTATTCATATTATATGATTGATTCATTTGTACATATGTACCAACCAACGTTGATAATCGGACCTTTCAAAAATACGTTGACAATCTAGATTGGTATCTATCGGCCAAATAAAGAGGAGAATACAAGTTCAAACTTTATTAAAAAAGATTTACTTTTTTTTAAAAAAGAAAAAATAAATTTACTTGAGAGGTTGTAATAATATATAATATAATTAAGGGACTAAACCTCTTACTTCCTACATATTTTATTTTTTTTACAAATACTTCTTGTAAGTAATAAAAAGTAGTATTTGTAATTACTTTCATATTGTAGTAAGTGACCCATTAAACACTGATGGAACAATGTGTAAAGATCGAAGAAAAACAACTAGAAACTGTGTACAATTGAAGAAGATAGTATTAGGGTTTTTAGGGTTTCTTGTTTTGAGAGATAGAGAGAGATGAAAATAAAACTTGTAAATTTTATTCATGAATTGAACTGACTATTTACAAGAGTTATGGAGTATTTATACATCAAGTGATGTAACAAACAACTAGAACAAACTCATAACTTCACGTGCAAGTAACTTGAGTTAGTTACTTCACATGCAAGTTTCTAAACAAAAACTAAACAAGGATAAGACTAATTCTAACTAAAATGAATTACCAATCCAATACATCTCCTTAATTCATTTAGTTAGATGCTTCAGCCATTCTCAACTTCATCTTCAAGTAATAAAAGTTGCTTGACTTCAATGGTTTTGTGAGCAAGTCTGCTATCTGCTCATCTGTTTTGCAATGCTTTACCTCCAACTTTCCATTGTTCAACTGATTTATTTGAAAATGGAATTTGGTTTCAATATTCTTACTCTTGCCATGTGCCACTGGATGTTTTGCCAAGTCTATAGCTGATCTGCTATCAATTCTGAGCTCCATCTTCTCATCCTTCACCAGTTGCAATTCCATTAGTAGCATGTTGATCAATTGAGCTTGACATGTTGTCATGGAAGTTGCAATGTACTCAACCTCATAAGAAGACAGTGCAACCATTGATTCCTTCTTAAAACTCCATGAAAAAGCTGCATTTCCAATCATGAACACATAAGCTGCAGTGCTTTTTCTGTCATCCTTATCACCTCTCCAATCAGAGTCTGAGTAACCTACTAGTTCACCACTCCGATTCTTAGAGTACTAGATAGCATAACTGTTTGTTCCCTTCACATATCTAAGAATGTTTTTAGCTGCAACTAGGTGTGAGGTGGTAGGTTTCACCATGTATCTGCTTATTAAACCTACACCATATGCAATATCAGGTCTTGTATGACATAGAAACCTCAATGAGCCCACAATTTGTTTGAATAATGTTGGATTCACTTCTTTCTCATCATTTTCCAAAGACAATTTCACTCTTGTGTCAACTGGAGTTGAAATTGGTTTGCAATTCAGCATATTAAACCTCTTCAAAACATCTTGTGAATATTTCCTTTGATGAATCAGAATTCCTTGTGAATTCATTTCAAACTCAATTCCCAGAAAATATGTGAGATTGCCCAGATTAGACATCTCAAACTTATTCATCATATTCTTCATAAAATCCTTCGTTTCTGCATCATTGTTTCCAGTAACTATCATGCCATCCACATATAAGCATACAATAAGCTTATTAGTGGTGTTTCTTCCATGTTCATTTACACACTTCATGATACCATGATCAACAAGAAAACTGTCTATCTTCTTATTCTAAGCTCTTGGGGCTTGCTTTAAACCATACAGAGCTTTATCAAGCTTATACACATACTCTTCCTTTCCCTTTATCTCAAATCCTGGTGGTTGATTCACATATACTTCTTCTTCTAACTCACCATTGAGAAATGTAGATTTTACATCTAACTGGTACATAGACAAGTTATTTTTGACTGCTATAGCAACAATCAATCTGATTGTCTCCATCCTTGCTACTGGAGCATACACTTCATAATAATCTTGGCCATACTTCTGTAGGAATCCTCTTGCAACTAGCCTTGCCTTGTACTTTGCAACCTGATCATTTGGCTTCAGTTTTGTTTTGAAAACCCACTTAACATCAATACAGTTCTTATCAATAGGTAGTTGAACTGATCTCCAAGTTTCATTTTTTTTTATAGAGTCTAGTTCTTCAATCATTTCTTTCTTCCAGTGCTTTTGTTTAAGAGCTTGCCTAAATGACACTGGTTCAGCTTCACCAAGCATTGCTAGTTGCACAAAATCACCTTCAATTGTGACTGCTTGATCAGGAAACCTCTCATAATCTCTCAACCTGATTTGTGGTTGAGTATTCCTTGTTGGCCTATCAGAAACTCCTACACCTCCTTCATTTATATCCTCAACAATTTCTTCTTGTTCTTCAGTCTCAACTTCTTCTTTCTCTGAATCAGATAGATAGAAGTGACTGTCAAACTTATTTGATGCCTTATCTTTCCAGTTCCAACATTTTGTTTTATCAAACTTCACATCTTTGCTGAACACTATTTTCTTACTATTTGGATCATATAGTTTGAAGGCACCAATTGAGTGATATCCAACCATAATCATTACCTGAGATTTATCATCTAATTTACTTCTCAGTTGATTAGATACATGTCTGAATCACAATGAGCCAAAAATCTTTAAATGTTGAACACTTGGTTTTACTCCACACCATGCTTCTTCTGGTGTTTTGTCTTGCAACTTCTTTGTGGGACTTCTATTGATGAGATATGTTGCAGTAGCAGTTGCTTCTCCCCACAAGTAATGAGGCATCTACTTTTGCTTCAACATGCTTCTTATCATATTTACCAATGTTCTATTTTTCTTCTATGAGATTCCATTGTGTTGAGGTGTGTATATTGTAGTGACTTCATGATTTATGCCATTTGATAAGCAAAAATCATTAAACTCAACGGAAGTATACTCACCTCCTCCATTAGTTCTTAGTCTTCTAATCATTTCACCATTTTCATTTTGAACTAGCAGTCTAAACTTCTTAAACACACCAAATACATCACTTTTCTTAGCCAACAAGTAAATCAATAATTTTCTAGTAAATTCATCTATGAATTTTACAAAGTAGCTATTTCCTCCTACTGGTTTCACTTCAAAAGTTCCACATACATCAGAGTGAATTACCTCATGTTTTCTGGTTGCATTGAATGGTACTATTGCATTGTATGAATTTCTGGCTTGCTTTCCAGTGCAACACATATCACATACTTCATTAGGCAACTTTATCTTTGGTAAACCTTGCACCATTTTCTTCTCACTAAGCATATTCAAGTCCCTGAAGTTGATATGCCCGTATCTTTGATGCCATAACCAGTTTTCACTCTTAGTTTCTGATAGCAGACATTTATCTTCAATCACACTGATATTGATTTTGAAAGTTCTTTGCTTTGACAGTGGAGCTTTCAGAATCAATCTATTCTTACTATCAAAAACCTTCATAGCTTGTGCTTCCATCTTCATAGTGTATCCTTTTTGTAGTAATTGACCAATACTGATGAGATTGCTCTTCATGTTTGGTACATACAACACATCAGTGATGCAAGCTTCCTTGCCATCCTTCCTATGAATCAATACTTTCCCAATACTAGCTGCACAAATTATGCTATTGTCTGCAAATCTTATTTTTCTATTAACTGAATCATTTAATTCAGAGAGCCAAGATTTCTTGCATGTCATATGATTTGAACACCCAGTGTCCAAGTACCATTCATCACTTCTTTCTTCTTCCTCCTTGACTGTTGCCATCAAGAGTACTTCATCAGAGTCTGAATCCTCATTTTCAGAAAATTGAGCTTCATCCTTGCTCCTTGGGACCCTCTTTGACCTACATTCAGATGCATAATGTCCCCACTTCTGACAGTTATAGCATTGAATATCTTTCTTATCTTTCTTCTTCTTCTGATAATGATTTGTATCTTCTTTCTTATTGCTTTCTTGATTCTTGCTAGAACCTTCACCATCTTTGTTAGAATAATCAATCCAGAGTTTCTTCCCTTTTTTGAATTTTTCTTTCTTCACATACTGAGCTTGCAATGCTTGATCAGAAGATACACTTTTACCTCTTTCTCTATTCCTATCAGTCAACCTCAACTCATGTGCTTCAAGACTTGCTTGTAGTTCTTCTATCTTCATAGAATCTAAATCCTTAGATTCTTCCAAAGCCACCACAACATGATCAAATCTTGGTGTTAAGGTTTTGAGAACCTTTTCAACCTTCATTACATCAATGACATTTTCACCATTCCTTGTCATCTGATTTGTAAGATTGATCACCTTATTAAAGTATTAACTAACTGTTTCTTCTTCTTCTATTGTCAATACCTCATACTGTCTTCTCAAAGCTTGAAGCCTCACCTTCTTCAACTTACCATTACCAGAATACAATTTCTCCAATGCATCCCATGTCTCCTTCGCGCTTTCATAATGCATGATCTTCTCAAAGATCTCATTGCTTACACTCTTATGCATCAAGAACACTGCTTTCCCATCTTTCTTCTTCAATTCTTTATGTGTTGTTTGTTGTACGTCAGTTGCATTCGCTGCTAGTGCTGTTATACCTTCATTCACAACTTCAAGTACATTCTGAAACCTGAAGATCACCTTCATCTTTAAAATCCATTGATCAAAGTTCTTGCCTTCAAAAACTGGTAGATGCGCATGCATATTGTTGCTGTGAGTTGCCATTCTTCACGAATTCTCTAACAACAATAAACGAACCAGGCTCTGCTATACCAATTTGATGGAACAATGTGTAAAGATTGAATGAAAAACAACTAGAAACTGTGTACAATTGAAGAAGATAGTATTAGAGTTTCTAGGGTTTCTTGTTTTGAGATATAGAGAGTGATGAAAATAAAACTTGTAAATTTTATTGATGAATTGAACTGACTATTTACAAAAGTTATGAAGTATTTATACATCAAGTGATGTAACAAACAACTAGAACAAACTCATAACTTCACGTGCAAGTTATGAGTTTCAATGTAAAACAACACTGCCATCTTTGCGGTTGTTTTTTTTTCTTTCTCTAATGTTGTACCTTGTCTAGTTCTCGTTTGAAATTTTCTCCTCTACCCGTATATATGTATTGTTCTGGATAGATTTGCTTCATCCATCACATTTTAAACATCACCAATACCATCATACTTGCAACGAAACTATGAGCAAGAAAACGCAAGAATCCCCACCATCAGACTCCCGCTCGCAGTCGTAGCTCTGATGTGTGTCGGCCACGCGTCGCCTTACAACTCTCCATTCTCTATTGTGTTTCTTTTAAATGTCTCGTCTTGCCCTCCTTAGTCCGTTTGAGGGGTCAAAATATCGATCCACGATACTTTTTATGTGGGTATTCCCGAAGCTTACTGTTTGTTCTGTTCTTTGTAACGACTATTTTTGTGCTTGTTTGTGAATGCCGCTGAATTTTCTAGTGGTTACTCAATTCCTTTGAAAAAAATTTAAATAACTGAATGTTTGTTTGATTTTCTAGTGTCTATACCAATTGTCACTTTGATTGGCCAAACACAAATAATTCTATACTACAATTTTAAAAGCACTAATATGAAATATAGAAAACATACCAACAAGGCTTGTGATTTTAGGAAAAGTTTATCATTGCGACTTTTCCCCACAACCTCAAGATCAAGGGAGTCTACTCACAAGAATTCATTGTAGACAAAAAAAAACAAGGAGTAAAGAAACTAAACTTTATAGAAATTGCAAGAATAAGTTACAAGAGTTCTTATGTGTAATGGATGGTGAGAAAAACATAGATTAAACCATATAAATAGCCACTAAGCTCACAAAATTCATGCATTATGAGTCTATTAAGGCATAAGTGTTGTAACCAACGGAAATCCAAAAGTGTAACCTTAAAAACTCCATCAATCAGTCCATTACGGCCGTATGCTGCCATTACGGGTGACCATAATGGTTTGTTGAATTATATGTGCTTTATGAATTTTTCTCCATCTTCCCTTGAGTTTTGATTTCGGTTCTTGATCCTTTAGATTCCCACTAGGGCTATTTTTCTTTGATTTACCACTTTATTTGCATTGAAGAAGCTTCCCACTATCATAAATTGATATTTTGCTTAAAGACTTCTTAAAATGCATAAATTCCACTATTTTGCCACTATTTACGCGATTTCTCTTGATATTACTTTTGTCTGAAAGATTTGTGAGAATTCAATTAGAAAAGTATAAAAAGTCAATTTCAATAGCAATGCCAATAATAATAGATATAGTTTGAACTGCACAAGAAACTACCAGAACATTTTGAACTGAACACGTTCCAAAGCCAAATAAAAGGTACTAGAACCAGAAAAATCTTAGTCTTTTTATATTATACCTTTCTAGTATTATGCTATAAAACATCAAATAAATATTGGCATATAATACCAAATAAGGCAGACTTTAGAAATAAATTAATTCAACAAATATGTAGACATATATGATTAAAATGATAGGGATGAATGCTAGGAACACTCGCTTTGAGATTCTTTCAAACACTTAAGGAGTGGATCTATTTCCCTTAATGAAAATGTTAAGATGAGTGATTTTTGAACTACTCAGATGACAAATTATTCATATTATGATACCTAAACATTTATTCAGTTATATACTCCAACTCCAATGGTTTCAACATTAGCTACACAACTTCCTTTTCAGCGCATGTTTAACACATTCATTGCCTTCTGCTATTAATTTTTGAACACGTTTTCTGATATTGTCTTCGAACAAGTTCACCGCCTTCTACTATATCTCCTCGAACACGTTCATAGACTTCTGTTGATTCCTACGATCTAGACTAGACTTGTTGATTCCTTGCTCAACAATTTGGCTCACATTCACTTATGCCTAATTAGAAACATTATCTAGCACCCAAGAGCGTTTGGATGAGATTACACGAGTCTCTTGTACCTTAATCAATATCCTGGATTCGAATCCAGCAATAACGTTAAAACTCTCAGGGACAGTTTCCATAATTGGAATGAATTCTTTCAGAGTCCTTAAAGTCTTGTTTCCATCTTTATTTACTAAAGTAGATGTTGGAAATCTTCATTGTGATGTGTGCGAGTTTGCTAAACACAAGCGTCTACCTTTTACATTAAACAACAAGTGAAGCTCTTCCACCTTCTATCTTATTCTTTCAGATGTCTGGTCCCCTCTACCGTTCCAAATGCAACCGGTGCTAGGTGGTTTGTGGCTTTTATAGATGATTGAACCCGAGTTACTTGAGTGTTTTTACCTAAAAGCAAGTTGGATGTCGCGATTATCTTACAAATTTTTTCTACATGATTAAAAGTCAATTTAAAGTAAACATCAAAAGGCTCAAGTGTAATATGAAAAAAGTACTTCAATCATGTTCTTATTTCTTTTTGTCAAAAGGAGGGAATTTTCCTTGAGTCTATTATGTTAAAACTCTAGAACAAAATGGAATCGCAGAAAGGAAAAATGGGCATCTATTAGACCAAACCCGATCATTGCTGTTTCATCAAAATGTTCCCAAAATTTTGTGGGTGGAGGTTGTTCTCACTGTCGTTTACCCTCCAGAGTATTGCGGTTCAAGAATCTTATGGATATTCTTTCTTCCTTCTATCGAAATTTGTCAGCAAATAGTAATCTTAAACCTCGAATCTTTAATGTGTCTCAGTTATCAATGTTCATAGTCAAGACATGGAAAAACTCGATTCTGGAGCCCTAAGATGTGTTTTTGTTGGGCATTCCCCTAGTAAAAGGGATACAAGTGTTTCCATCCTCCATCTAAAAAGTTGTTTTGTGTCACAGGATGTAACCTTTCATGAGGATGAACCATACTTCACTCAATCTTATCTTCGGGGGGAGGATTTTAACGTAGATAAGATTGAAACACTCGAACTTCCTGGTCTTTATTGTATTAAATCAAATGCATGTGCCCCCTCTAGTCTTGAGTCAAATACACCCAATCTTTCCGATTTCGAGTCAAATAGACCCAATGTTTCTGGTTTTGAGTCAAACACATTTGTACTAGATCCATCTAAGGCTAAAGAACTAGGAGTTGAGTCAAATCAATCAAATTCACCAGCAGTTAAACTTGAATCTGAATTGCATCTAAAATATGGAAATTATTTGGTTTACATTAGAACGTAAAAGGTAATTCCAAAATCAACACAAGTTGAAGAGCCCGACTCGACTACTTCGAATGAAGTAATTAGTTATTCTGAATTACAAGATGAAATAATGACCCAAGCATTATATGATGACCTAGAACTTCCAATTGTCAGTAGAAAAAGGAACCAGAAAATGCACCAAACAACCTTTATATCCCCGTTCAAACTATCTATCTTTTCAAAATTTCTCACCTATCCATAGAGCCTTTCCTTACAAACCTAAGCACTACTTCCATACGTACTAATGTTTATGAGGCATTTTCTGATGAAAAATGGAAGCAAGCCATGAATAGCGAGATGGACATATTGAAGAAAAATAAAACTTGGGAGTTACTGACTTTACCAAAAGGGAAGAAACTGATTGGATGCAAATGAGTTTACATAGTAAAATTCAAGGCTGATGGATCAATTGAAAGATAAAAAAACCATGTTTGTTGCAAAACGTTTTACACAAATCTATGTAGCTTACTATTATGAGACATTTACTCCGGTTGCAAAGATGAATACATTCGTGGTAATTTTGTCACTTGCTGGCAACTATGTTTTAATTTACAACAATTTGATGTGAAGAATGTATTCTTATATTGGAAACTTGAGGAGGAAATTTATGTACATGTACTACTAGGGTGTGATAAAAATGTACCCGTCAAGTTAAAAAAGGCATTATATGGCCTCAAACAATCACCTCAGACATGGTTTGGAAGATTCACTATAGTTATGACATCTTTTAGGGTACAAGCAAAGTCATAAAGGGGAGTAACAGTTCTGTTAGTATATGTGGATGACATCATAATGATTGGAGATGATTAGAAGGAGCAATAAATCCTAATTATTTTTTGGCTAGAGAGTTTGAAGTACTTTATGGGAATCGAGTTTGAAGTACTTTGTGAGTTTGAAATACATTGCAAATTCACTTAAGGACAAAGGGGAAACATAGTGTAAACTTGCAAACATTCCTGTGGATCCAAATCTTAAACTGGGTAATACAGAAGATGTTGTAGTAGATAAAGAATTGTATCAACGTCTTGTTGAAAGATTAATTTACTTATCTCACACTAGACTAGATATTGTATATGATGTCAGTATGGTTGGTTAGTTCATGTTAGGCATGACAATGGGGGGGACGAGTTTTACCTTTCCCGTCCCTATATCCGATTTTCACTTACTTACCCGTTACCCTACCCATACCCAACAGCAGGGATGAGAAATTGAATCCCATCCTCATCCCCGACGGGTTCGGGTATCCCCGCATCATCCCCGTCCTTGCATTGAATAATTTATTTTCATAAAAAATAGAAGTTTTTTTGCAACTCCTAGAGCAATGTTGTAATGCATTATCCAAAACCATGTTCACTTTAATATTTGTTAGACCGAATGATTTAGTTGCTCCTTTAAATATCAATTGTAGTTTTTATAACATAGCAATTATCAAACAAAATAATATGGCATATCAACATAAAGTAATTTTCTACATTCAGGACGGGTTTGGGTATGGGTTCTAGGTGGGTACTTATATACCCGTTACCCTTCCCATATCCGTGTTTTGAAATCGGGGAAAACCCAAACCCATTCTCAAACCCAGTCAAAACTGGAAAAACCCGTCAAATTGGGTTTGGTTTGGACTGATAACCGTGGGTATGAGTTTTGTTGCCATGCCTAGTTCATGTACTGCCCGAAAGAGATACATTTAAAGGCATCTCATAGTATTCTGCATTATCTAAGGGAAATCCAGGAAGATGAATTTTGTTCACAAGAAATGGAAATACAACCCTTGAAGCCTACACTGATATAGACTATGCAGGGTCAATTGTTGATGGAGATCCATTATAGGGTACTGCAATTTTCTTGGAGGAAACCATGTGACTTGGAGGAATATAAAGCAAAATGTAGTAGCACGTTCTAATGCTGAAGCTGAATTTTGAGCCATGGCACAAGGCATTTGTGAATTACTTTGGCTCATATAATCAAGCTTTCAGCATAGCACATAATCCATTTCAATATGATCGAATTAAGCATATCAATGTTGATAAACACTTTATTAAGGAGAAGTTTGATAGTGGGTTGATTTGCACGCTATATGTGTCCTCCCAAGAGCAACTTACGAATATTCTCACTAAAGGATTAAATAGTTCAAATTTTGAACGAATTGTATTCAAGCTAGGAATGGAGAATACCTATTCAACAGCTTGACAAAAAGTGTTCCAATCAGTAAATTCATTGTATATAGGAGCATTTAAGTTTTTAGGTTGCATTTAGGGAGTTGGAGCTATAATTAAGTCTTTTGGTTGCATTTAGGGGGTTAGAGCTATAACTATTTATCCTTATAAATATAACATGTAATTAATTATTAACCTATTTAAAAAAAATTAATCATGACGTATATATAAACACATGATGGCTGAGTGCTTTACTCCTATTTTTCATATATATGTTTAGAAAAAAAGTTACATAAGTTTTTATCTCAATAAAAAAATTTAATTTAATTTTTATTCTCTAAAATTTCTTATTCCTATTTTAAACATATATGTTTAGAATTTTGTTTAGAGTAATTAAAAACGAAATTTAATACTTTTACTGAGAATAATTTTTTTTTGATACAAGAGAGCCGAAGCCCAAACAACTTATTTAAGCTCGTTTGTTATTGTTTTTTTAGTAATTTTTTTATAAAAATAATCACTTTTAATAGTAGTACTCCATTTGTTACAACTTTGTTTTTTTAAAAAAAAAAAAATAAGAATTTAAAAAAAAAAAATTTAGATTAAACTAATTTTATAACAAAAAGATTTCTTTTTATATAATTGTATCTAAACAAACTATTTTTGTTTTGAAAAAGTGACTTTTTTTTTGTCAAATAGCATGAAGGCTAGAATTCAGCCTTTAAGGTGAACAATTGATGTGTCCAGGTTCAAAGCTTCACCCTACATATATTATGCAATGTCCATGTCAACCGAGGTAAGCTCACATAGACAAAAAAAGTGATTTTTATAACAAGGTAAACAAACACAAAATATATTTTGATATTATTTATAAAATCTTTAAAAAGTAATTTCTAAATTATTCAATATAAAAATAATTTTCATTTTAATTTACAACAAACAAACTCTTAGAAAAAATACATCTTATTGTATTTAAAAACAACTTTTTTTAGTTTGTTCCATTTATAAACATCGCCAGTGTAAAAAGTTTTACACATTTAAAATGATAATTCATATGACCTTAATTCAATTAATGAACGTGTAAAACTTTTGTACACTTTCCTTCCAAAAAGAATATACAATTAGAGTAGCTTGTCCCACAAATTTCTGTTTTGATGTAACTCTGCACAAATTCAGAAATCTGAAATACAACAACCGAATGAGGGATACTACGAATCTAGATTTGCAGGAATCAGGTTGGGAGGAACTTCGTAAGGAAGCGCGTAAGATCGAAGGCGATCTCGACGTTAAGCTTTCTTCTTACGCTAAACTCGGTGCTAGATTCACTCAAGGAGGTTCAATTCCTTTCCCTTTTTATCCCATTCATCGTTTTTCTGTTGAATTGGATTGTTTTTGTTTTTAGTTTATGTTTGGATTTTATTTTGAGAGAGATGGAAGTGATTTTAGTATGTGATCTGGAGTGGAATGATTGATCTGTGGCTGATGTCGGTGGTACTAGCTTATGAAGTAGTGGCATGAACACGCAACACGACATTGATACTGACACGTCGATACTTATAAAGATTTGAAAAAAATGAATTAGTGTATGTTTGGTTTTGCGGTGACTTATTGATTTTGAATGAAAGGGAGTTGAATGTAAAGTGATTTATGTTCAGATGTATTTATGTAATAGTGGATTTGACAATAAATTTAAGGGCAAAATCAATTGTGGAAGCCAAAAGCTATTGATTCTAGCTTCAAGTAGAATCAATTCTACAATCAAAATTTTTTCTTCTTGAAATTATCCAAACATGATAAAATCAATTCTACAACCTCTAGAATCACTTTTGACCCTCCAAAATTGAAACCAAAAATATGCTTAATTGAATATAATCACACCTGTAAGGAACGTGTCATTGTTGACATGTGTCGGACACCAGACACGCTTTCCATCAGAAGTGTCGGTGTTTCTGTTAAATTCAACTTATTTTATTTTTAATATTTGATTAGAAACATAGAATTGATTTTAGTATGTGATCCATAATAGACTGAGAGTGGGTATGGTGGCGTATCTGCAAACACTCTGTAGCTCAAAACAATGTTTCATTGGGTTGGGGTTAGAGGTAAGAAATTGTTGGGCATGAGGGGAGTCCTAAAATAATGTAGATCATTAAATTGGACTTTGAGCAACCATACTAGTGAACTTAGACACCACATCTCCCAAAATCTTAGCACATTAGATGTAAGATCCTCTCACTTATATGATGTTCGACATCCACTTTTCCATTAAATGTAAGACTCTTACTCACACTTGAAATACCAATGGAAATGACCTGTCATAGGGTAATTCTGAGAGTGATTTCTTTTCACAGTCAAGGCATCACGGTCTTTTAATGGTAATGTTCATTGGCGCTTGTAATAGAGTGCAAGGAATGCACCTCACGAGGTGGACCATCGTTGGATTGATCGTGCGGTGGTGTGAAGAGTTGATGGATCTCTCTGAAGTGGACTAGGCTTTCCACGTGGAGGTTTAGTTCTGATGAGCTTTGGCCTAATGCGGAACAATATGTTTGAGTGCTCTGAAGTAGAATTGCTTTTTCCTGCAAATTGATTCTATTTTGACGATAGGATTTTGAGCTTTTGCCTGAATTGGTCTTTAGACTAAGATTTTTTTTCAACTTACTTTTTGGTGAATGTTTCCAAACATAAATAAATAACTTTACTTTCAACTCACTGTTAACCAAGTCAATTCTTTCAAATCAATATTTGCTACCGCAGAACCAAACACACACTTGGCGAATGCTTGGTTATGCAATGAGATACCATTTCTCATGTCCCAATGTTTATTGATGTGAGTTTTACAAAGTTCCCATTAGTAGAAGTGGTTGGATGTATGTTTGCTGCCACAGAAACTAACATGCGTTTAGTGTGTTTGGTTATGTTGGTCAGAATTTATTTTTCCTCTTGTCAAACATGGTTCTAACGAAAATACAAGTGATTGGTTACTACGAGGCTAAATTGATTTTGTTTTTATTCTTAAAATCTAGTTTGATTACGAGTAATGAAAAGATGCTTTTGTGTTAGATTGAATTGAAAAACTACAATTTATTATACATAACATTTGCTTTTGGGTAGTGATTATGTTTTACTATATTTAGTCTGCCTGCATACTGATGAGTTTTTTTTGAAAGACAAATGTTAGTTGTTTCTTGTTATTTTTGTTAGTAATGGGAGTTGAACCGATAACTCATGAGTTAATCATTGATTAAGTGATCAAACATTTTTGATGAATCAAATGTTAAGCAAACAATTTGAGGATTAACATATTTTATATTAAAATTGTGTTGGGATAATATGGTTATGGCGTTTACTTTTCATATTGCGCCTAGAAAACTAAAGATCTGTTCTGTTCGAGATAATATTCACCAATAATGAAAATTCTATCGTGTTTTAACTTTTATTGTAAGCACATTCTGACCTCTTGTTATTAGGTTATGTGGATGGTGGCTCACCATCTGTTGGGTCCAGTAGGTCTTGGAAGTCCATGGAAATGGAAATCCAATCCTTGCTCGAGAAACTATTGGACATAAATGATTCCATGAGTAGATGTGCTGCATCTGCTGGACCAGCTACTTCTGTAACCCAGAAGTTGGCTAGGCACAGAGATATTCTTCATGAGTTTACCCAGGTGTGTTGCTATAAAATTTATATTTTGTATATGTAATTTCAATTTTCAACTCAACCAGTTTAAAAAAATAAATAAAAATTTCTGGCATCAAAATTGTATGTTTGTTTTAAATGCCACACCATAAGCTGTATATTCTTTGTTTAGTTGATGGATGGACACTGCTTTGCGTTTGAATCTAAGAATAGGTGCATTTAGATTTTGCCGCCTTCTTACTTGCAATGCGTGAACTTGGGTACACTACAGCTGTCAGTTGTGAGTGTGGATGTTGGCTTCTAAAATGTTACTTTCCATTCTAGATTCAACTTGTGAGCCTTTGTATTTTGTTTGAATAAAAACATGTGGATTTTGGCCAATTTATGCCAAAATTAAAAGAAAGAGTTGTAACCAACTAATAAATTGCTGTCTTTAATAGTTGCATACTTTCACTTCATTGTTTAGGGATGTTTGACCCACTGAAGCTGCTACAATGTTACTTCGACATTTCCTCTCAATAAAATGATGCTTGTTGCCACTATTCGTATACCTGTCTCAGTTTCAGTGAAGTATCATAAACCAATTAGCACATATTATGTTATGCCAAGCCTGTAAAATTCGGTATGCTGCTGAATCAGTTGGCTTGTGATTCTTAAAACCTATCCTGCATATACACATAATTTATGCAATTTTGTAGAAAACGAACCAATTGAAATTGGAGAAAACCACTGAAGACTCTGTCTGATCCTATGGTGATAGTAGAAATGAATAGATTGACTCGATAATTTGATTTAATTCCTTTGGCATGCTTTGGAGGAAAGATTGTTAAAGATGCAACACTGAAATCAAGTTCGGGATCAAGGAATGAAGCTTCCTGCCAACATACTCCAAACATTGGGATCCTGGTGTAAATTACTATGCTTCATGCACAAGTTGGTTTTGATGCTTCAAGCAGTGGGATCTTAGGGGAAAATGTTTTGCTTGCGTTTGTTCATGCAAACACCCATAGTACAAGGTGTAACTTGAGGGAATGAGCATTGATAGAACGCCTAGAATAACTATGGTGTATCTAAGGAGAAAGAAGACACATGATGTATGGAATTACTGCCAAGAGTGTTGAGGATCTTATATTCGACTGTGGATTTGCCTGCATGTGGTCATAAGTTGGAGTCAATCCTCATCTTTTAGAAGTAGAGAAAAACTTCATAATATAAGCCAGTTTTGTGGGGTTGAGTTAGGTGCAACCCAAATTCTATGACAATATCATAGGGCCATATGTTATCTGCCACCTTGTCATGCTTTATAGATGTGTTGAGAGTCCCACATCTGATAGTTAATTGACCTGATTAGTGGTTACAAGTGAGAGGTAATCATAACGTCACAAACTGATTGTGTGGTGTTTGAGTTAGGTTTAACCCATTTTCGAAAAAGAATAGAGAAAATGGAAAAGATCAGGAAGGAGATATATAGTGTGGGAGTGGAAATTATGGGAGTTAGGCTGAGATTTTTGGGAGAAGATCGGACACTATTTTCTAGGCCTTTTGTTTTGTTCAATTTTTTGTATTTTCTCTTTGTAATTTCAGAACCCAGGATCTATTGTCACCATTAATACCATATTTTCTATGCTCTGTTTTAATCATATTCAGGTATCAGGTTTATCATACACATATAATATTGGACACAAATAAGGGAAGAACAGAAATGTATTCTCTCTTGTTACATTCCATCTGGTGAAATTCCTACCATCGATCAAAAAGGAGATAGTGAGATACATTAAAATATAAAAAGGGGGAGATGGAGATTTGATGGTGGAGATTAAAACTGAAGAGAAATCCCGTGAAAATCCCATGCAGAGGAAATCTAGTGAAAATCCCACCGGAGGAAATCCATTCCCTGCTTAGCACACTTAGCCAAATTGAACTTAATGTGTTTCATAGCCTACCATCAGACCATGATTTCTTTATTTCGCTGCTTTTAGATGATATATTCTCTGTGGTTCTTTGTGGCTAAGCCTTTTCTACTTTTATGTAAAATTTTAATTATAAATTCTTATGTAGGAATTAGCAATTATTTTTTTAATATTTACAAATTTGTACATTACTGTAATAAATTGGTTTCTATAGTAACTTTTTTTTAAATTACTCTAGTAAGTTGACTTTAAATGTGTTTTTACCTTCTTTGTTGTTTGCTTCAGGAGTTCAGGCGTACCAAGGGGAACATAAACTCAATGAAGGAACATGCAGAGCTTTTAGGTTCTGTTAGGGATGATATTTCGGACTTTAAGGTGAATCCTGAGCATGATCTGAGTTAAATTATACAATTATTTTCCTATATGTATACTAGACTTAACTTCTTCTTGCAGGCATCTGGTAGTATGTCACCAAGGATGCAGTTATTACGTGAGAGAGCCGCCATCCATGGAAGTACATCTCATGTAAGTATTATTGTGACCGTTAATTAAGCATCAGTCCCTGGAAAGTTGTGCGTCTGTGAGAAGAAACCATGCTTGTTGCTCAATATAGCTCATGGATCCGTTTTTCATTATTAATGAGTTAGGATCGTCTCCATTGAAATAGAAGTGTCAATTACGAATGTTTTGGAGTATAAATGTTTAATAAATATCACCAATTTTTGAAATGTGTACATTTAAATCATTTATCTACTCTAAAACTATAGTAATGGTCACCTCCATTTATTTTGAGAAATGAAGAGGATCCATTCCCATTATTAATGTCATATAGCTAGGTGAACTGGCATGTAGCTAACATTTGTCAATGTGGTGTTTGTTCTTGCCTGCATGTCATATGGCATTGGCGTATTTTAAATCAATTCTAAGGTTAAAACCATAGTTAGACCTTCCCGATATACAAAATTTGAGCCGACTTGATATTGAGATTTCAGTATTCAAGCAGTGATGGAAGTTGCTTAATTTTCAGTTACCCTTTACTCTTCCAAATTTTTAAATTACTTTTATTGATTGAAGTGCCATGAAGAGTTGACAGGCCACTCTCTTTAGACACTGCTGCATCTGTGCACATTTATGGTTTCATTATGGTCACATTAATGCTTAGTTTGGTATGAGTATATCCAATTCTTAGGGCATTTTGTCGGTTTATAGATATTTCGAAATTTGCAGTACTGCATTAATAGATTGGAGAAGAATATCTTCCAGTAAGATTTAGTTTTAAAGATTTCTCACTTAGCACTTACAAGAAGCCATAATAATGGGTCCTATAGAAACTCTTATCAGATCTTTGAAACCATTACTCTGATATCCTGTTTTTTTGCGGATTCTTGATTCACTCACTTTCCCTGCATTTTTTCAGATAGATGAAGTTATTAGTCAAGCTCAAGCAACAAGAGCTGTCTTGGGTTCTCAGAGGGCATTGTTTGGCGACGTTCAAGGAAAAGTGAGGCTTCTTGGGGACAAGTTCCCCATTATTCGTAGCTTGCTCGGTATGTTGGACAGTAGTTTTTATCTTTCTAATTTGCCATTGATTTTCAAATTTTTATTTCTTGGCTCATTTTTGTTGACCTAATACATTGCTTTTGCAGGTTCGATAAGAAGGCGAAAATCAAGGGATACCCTTATTCTGTCAGCAGTCATTGCTGCTTGTACGTTGTTTCTCATTATTTATTGGCTTTCAAAGTAACAAAAAGATTTTGTAACACAAAGGTAGTGAATTATGGTACTTTTTACTCATTGAATTTTTCTACTTCTTTCTTTGCATATTTACTTTTTAGGGATGAGAAAGATTTAAGATTTTTTTACACTCCGCATTTGTCTGGGAGCCTTATATTTGTGTTTAGTTGATTGTGTTAAATAATATATTTGACTTTTGAATTTATATAAATTAATTATCGTTGGTTCTACTGTTTTTTTGGGTCAAATTATATGCTACTTCTCTTTCCTCGCGAGCTTAACTCAGTTGATAGGGACAATGTATAATGTATGCAAGGTCCCGGCCACCACAGAAAAATACGCTACTTC
>Ga0228711_1001714_pt1 | contig 32767 bp, 16 predicted proteins | sample MedpolnodulmetaG_2_FD_177996 | JGI IMG/M metagenome (GOLD analysis project Ga0228711, IMG submission 177996) | Root nodule microbial communities from Medicago polymorpha collected in Santa Monica, California, United States - brown nodules | ecosystem: Host-associated > Plants > Roots > Nodule... | reverse complement strand
CCTCCATCACTGGCCGATCTGCCCTTAACGACTTAAAATGATTAGAGAAATGACTAAAAACTGCCGCACGTACATTCTGAACCCCCTCGACTCTAACTCCCCCAACAGACACCATATTGATTGCATTATGGTGTCGTCGATTAGACATACACCCATGAAAAAATTTAGTGTTAGCATCCCCTTCCGCAAGCCAGTTCATTCTTGAATTTTGCCAATTAATACTATTCTGTAAACGGGCCATGGAATGCAAATTGACAAACAACTCATGAAGCTCAGCAACCTCCTCATCCGAAAGCGCGGACGACTCAGCTTTAATGTCCAACGTTGACATAGTATGTTGAACCTCTGTCATCCAACCCCTCATATTCTGAAAATGTTGTTGATGCCACTCCTTGAGACTGAATTTCATCAACTTGAGTTTCTGCTTTAACACATGACCGCCCCATCCTTCACAGTGGAAGGAGCCCCATTTAGCTCGAACAAAGTATGTGTAACCCGGGAGATCTGACCAGCATTTAAGCATCCGCAGTGGACGAGGACCCCAATTAGCGTCATTGATATGTAATAACAGAGGGACATGATCTGAGAGACCCCGCTGATCAGCCACTTGAATACAATTTGGCTATTTCTCGCACCACTTACTCGACAACAGGAACCTGTCCAGTCTACTCATCGAAATTCCATCACCGCGAAACCAAGTAATAACCGACCGCAAATGGGTAAGTCAATAAGTAAACAATCGTTGATGAATTTGTTGAATAAATCTGCGTCCACCTGTCTGAACCCCGATCCTCTTCCTTTCCTCTCTTCAGCATAACAAACTGAATTAAGATCCCCACAAACGCACAAGCAGAGATCATTGTTGTTTAGTACTAGCGGTTGCATCCGCTCCCATAAATCCTTTTTAGCTGCCAAATCACAAGGCGCATACACATTAAAGAGAATAAACTCAACACCCGACGCTATAACCATTCCTTTTATGATCAAAACATGTTTAAAGCTCATGGAGGACCATAAATCCACCCTACAGGCATCCCACGCCGTAATCAAACCACCAGACGCCCCACTTGAAGGTTGATATGAGTAGCCAACCGGATTATTACCCCAAACTGATTTTAAGATCGCATCATTCATCACCTGAATCTTGGTCTCTTGTAAGCATAACACCAAAGGGTGCTTATCTAAGACTAACCTCCGAACCTCCTCCCTCTTCTCACCTCCGCCTAGCCCCCTCACATTATACGTAAGAATCTTCATTAGAACCTCCACCCCCTGCCCACCACAACACCCACCCTACCCCACACAACCTACTTAGCCTTCTCCCCTCCCGTAACATCGTCCGCCGTTTCACTACCTCCAACCGCCCTCCAAAGTCTCTTATCTCCCTCGATAACAAGTTAAAAGTGTTCGACGTGTCACACTGATAATTCACCCCCACAACTTTACCCAGTTCCTTCACATCCTCCGACACCAACTTTGGTTCCCCATGAAGATGTACCCAATTCACCCAATCATTATCCACCGATGAAGAGGAATTTTTCGTAGAAACCGTCGTTGAATCTACTGTAGCCTTTGATGATGCTTTCACGGTCTTTACCTTCCTTATCCTCTTTTGTTTTTTCAAAATTTTCAGAATCTGATTACGGTCCTTTGCCGGCATCCTAGCAATTTTTTTCATAAAACCAACTGAGTTGTGTACAGCGTTTACCTGCTTTTTCTTTGACCTAACGGTACCTGGTGAAGAAACAGACTTGTCGTTAACATGTTCCGCCTGCTTGGATTTGCGGTCATCACAAGTGGATGAGAAGACGACACCTCCTTCCGAAATAGGTGTCTGTTGCGGCAGTCAGTCTAAACTCCATGGCCCCTTTGTAGAGGCTGCCGACGTCCTTGCCGCTTGGTTCAATTTGTGGATGCTTGCACATTGAACAACATCAGTTTTTGGCATTGCCACAGGTTGTACCGGTGAGAGTTGAACCTCAAAAAACTCGGAATTGCATCCCTCCACAATGTTATTCTTCGGTGACGGATGTTGAGAATTCAGAGAAACATCCTTCTTACTTTCATGTTAGCTCCATTCTTTGTGGAAGTCATTTACTAATTCATCCAACTCCCACTCACCTTGTACCTCTTCCAAACCTACGTCTTCATCTGGAAAACAAGACGCTTCCGGTAAAGAGTCAGCCCCCGTCATAAAAGCGTCCTTCCCAAACTGGCAACCTCATTCCTCTACCAATTTAATGGCATACGTCCTCCCATCAATGACACATTTAGTTGTCTTATTTAAAATCTCCAAATCTGACGTTGAAACAAGAATGCGTGCAAAATCCAAGCGAGTCTTATCGACCGTACATTTGTCGGCGTGAATAAATCTCTCATTACCGGAAACACATAAACGGAAGAAATTCTTGTTCCATGCATGAACTGGAGTTCCATATACTCGCAACCAGGCCCCTCGTTCATATCGAACCTCCTCCACCGACCACTTAAGAGCGCTTGAAAAAAGCATGGAGAAAAAATCAATTGCCTCATGAAACACCTGCCAAATATTTTCTTCCCAGAGCAGTTAAGAAACACCTTATCCCCCCCCCCCATGGGAGTGACCGTGACATACGGGAAACCAGCATCTACAATGCGTTGCTGAAGTGCCACTACGGAGTCCCCGACGTGTACCGTAACAATCATTCCTGAGGTTGCCCACTTCCTATCCTCAACATCGGAGTTGTACACCGGAACAAAATGGAAAGGAGCGTCGCTATGAACTACAACAGCAGCAGCGTGTGCCAACTCCTTCTCCTTACCCTTCTCGTGTTGCTGAGTCATCCTACCACCTGTTGCCTCCCCCACTACCACCGTCCCGTCGTTCCCTCTCCCCTCCTCCCTCGACGCTGCTGTCGCGCCTCCGTCCCCATCAAACGCCTTCCCAACCTTCAATTTCTTTCCTCCGCCACCTACCGACACTTCCACCTTTCCAATTTGAACCATACTTTGTCCACCGCGTTGTTTCTCCAATGCCGTCTTTGCCAACGTGAATGCCTTGTCTCCCTCTTCTTTCCGAGCCCGTAAATGCCTAACCCCCACCGGCTCCGTCCTCACAGCGTCCTTCCGTATAAAAGCCACGGAATCATAACGTTCGAATCGGTCATACCGAGCCTCTCTAGCCCAAACCCTATGTTCCCCAATCCACACATTATTAAGAGCCTGTGAGAGTTTAATCTTGTTTTTCACATTTACGTACCTAACAAACACAAATTCCTGCCCTCTAACATTACGGTGACGAGCCACGAAAACGTCGAAAAGAATACCGCATACTTCAAAAGCTTGACGTAATCGAAACAATGGTAAATTTTCCGGAAAATTCGTAACGTAAAAAGAAGCTTTGTAACCTGGATGATTGGCAGACTCCACCGCACCATGCCATTCTGAGGATGCGATACGACCTCCGACTTTGTTGGAGAAGCTGCCTGCGCCGTTCCATCCCATGCCATCTTCCGCAGACCTACCGCGTTGTTCTCCCAGAAACCCGCGTCCAGAAACCTGCAACCCTGCTTGTCTGTTACCCGTCGCCGTCCGTCGGTAATCAGCTGTACCGTCTGACCTGTCCCGTCCTCTGTGTTCCTGTTCCGTCGCTTTCCTCTTCCTCGACCTCGCCGCAGTCCAAAAACCCTTATCCCCCCCGATATCTGCCACCCTGGCTCGACCCCAAACCCCCCCATGATGACTCTCTGTCGGAAAATAGCACCGGCGCGATTGCCTGAAGCTAGCCCTAGGACTCCCGCCTCTCAGTCGCTTTGAACCTCTCATCGCTCTGTTGTTTTCTTTTTTTAAAAAGGAATATTAATAATAACCAGTCTTGCCCATGACGCAATATTAACCCTACATTTAACCTAATTTTTTGCGTGTACTATATTAACCCTAGATTTAATTTATGCAAAATGTCATCTCTTATTTCTAAATGTTAACCGGTGACACAATATTAACCTTAGATTTAACCTAATTTTTCGCGTAACTTTACTATATTAACCCTAGATTTAATTTATGCAAAATGTCATCGCTTATTTTTAAATGTTAACCCGTGACGCAATATTAACCTTAAATTTAACCTAATTTTTTCGCGTGACTTTGCTATATTAATCCTAGATTTAATTTATGCAGAATGTCATCTCTTATTTCTAAATGTTAACCTGTGACGCAATATTAACCCTAGATTTGACCTAATTTTTTCGCATGACTTTATTATATTAACCCTAGATTTAATTTATGCAAAATGTCATCTCTTATTTTTAAATGTTAACCCGTGACGCAATATTAACTTTAAATTTAACCTAATTTTTTCGCGTGACTTTGCTATATTAATCCTAGATTTAATTTATGCAAAATGTCATCTCTTATTTCTAAATGTTAACCTGTGACGCAATATTAACCCTAGATTTAACCTAATTTTTTCGTGTGACTTTGCTATATTAATCCAGATTTAATTTATGCAAAATGTCATCTCTTATTTCTAAATGTTAACCTATGACGCAATATTAACCCTAGATTTAACCTAATTTTTTCGCGTGACTTTACTATATTAACCCTAGATTTAATTTATGCAAAATGTCATCTCTAATTTTAACCTAATTTTCCCCTTCACACTTCCGCACTTAATGTTTATCGAAAGTATAAAATAAAATTATGTTCCTAATTATAAGCTGTATTTTTGGAAAGGAAAAACTGTTAACCCATCTCCCTATACTTAACCTAATCTCTTACTTATAAATGTTAACCCGTCTCGCTATACTTAACATATTACGTTACATAACTTATAAATGTTAATCTGTCTCACTATACTTAACTTAATTTTAACCTAATCTTTCCCTCACACTTTTGCATTTAATGTTTATCTAAAGTAAAATAAAATTATGTTCCTAATTATATGCTGTTTTTTTGGAAAGGAATAACTGTTAACCCGTCTCGCTATACTTAACCTAATCTCTTACTTATAAATGTTAATCCATCTTGCTATACTTAACCTATTATGTTACATTACGGTATCAAGGACGATGTCATGGAAAATTATGTTATGGTACAGTACCAACGTCTATGCTTCTTAAAATTATGAAATACTATATGACAATCATAGCATTCATCTAAACTATTTTGTTACCATTACCGTCAAATATTACCTTCTATATGACCCGTGCGTTAGCACGGGTCGATGGTCTAGTTGCCAACAAAAACCGTACGTGTTTCTTCTCATAAGATATTCAGCTGAAGAAACACGTACGACAAGGTTTTTATTGGCAACTAGACAAGCATCGATATATACAATTATGTTTCGCTATATACAATCCATCCATTGAGCAATAGTTGAATCACAATCAATACATCATCATCAAATGGCAGAAGCACGTTCTAATGAATCGCTTAAAATCACAAACGAAAATGAGTTCACTGACAAGGAAGCTGCTGAGCAACTTATTCAGCTCATGAGCGATGAAGTTAGGATCAGTAGCAGCAACAACCGCAAGAGGAATATGATTACATTGGAAGGAGGATTGGAGTTGGTTGATGAAGCAATAACTAATATTGAATATCATCAGCCAGAGAATTATCAATATGAGATGAAGATATTTCGATCTCTTAATGCTGTTTACATGGAGACTGCCCCCAAATGTTGCAGAAACAGTATTAACCGCAAGAGGAATATGACAACATTGGAGGAAGAAAAGGCTGATAAAAGAATAATTAGCAGCTCCATAACTAGGATTGAATCATCTCAGGCAAATAATCATCAAGAGATGAAGAAATATAGACCTCTTGTGGATATACACAAGGTGACTACTGACTACACCCATTAGCATCAAAAGGGACAAAAAAAACAAAACCCTAAACAAGGGTAGGTGAACGTCTTGATGCTTGTGTTGGTAATAATATCTTCTCAGCACTAGATTTTCTAGCTAGCTTTGTTAATTAATTTTTAGTTCCATTGTTGAATTAAATCTAAATATCTTGATAAGTCAATATCTATGTATTAACAATCATCATTATCAATTTTTATTTAGGGATCAATCGAGCTCTTTCGTTTCACTTTTAATCGAGGAGATTATTTGTTTTGGTTTTCATAAAGGGTTTTGTTTTCTCGCCATTTCCCGCATTCAATGGTGTGTGTGTGTGGAGTCAGGGCCGTTCCTAGAATTTTACGGACCTTAGGCATAATATGAAGAAAAAAAAGGGCCCTTTGCATTACATCATAGATTTTTTCTTCTGATAAACGATGAATGAGACATGTATTAGTTATAGTGGTTGACATCCGAGCTATGCTAGCACCCCAAGTCACTATAATACGGTATTTTGACATCCCAGCTATGCTGGCACCCTAAAATATCGTGTGTCGAATACACCTCATTTCATTTTATTTTTTTTTCGCTTTTCAATACTAGATAAATGTTTTTTTAGCATCATCTTAAAATAAATCAGATACGATCAATAGAAACCAATACAAACAAAAAAAACCATAGAAGTAAGTGACGTAGAGAACAGTAACACAGACTGAAGTTTAAGCACCTGAAAATAAAAGCACAACAAAAAAAAGAAATATATCAACACTTAAATCAAGAATTGAATTGGAGAGAATCAAATACAAAAATCAAAACATAAATCATGTGTACCGTAGTCTATGGGTACAAACAATTAATTGAAAAAAATATCAAAAATTGATATTCACGTGTACTGTGTCTTTGTGTATAGTACTTGAACTCTTGAAGCATAAATCATGCTATATGCTTTTGGTGTACAAATCATGCTATATGCAAAAATCAATAATTCAATTGGAAAAGGCATAAAACATTCAATTAAAAATTTAGAATTCAACACCTAAAGCAATTAGAGAATTGAAACAATCATTATCAAAGAGAATTGGAATAAGAAAAAAAATTGAAACAATCATCATCAAAGAGAATTGGAATAAGAAAAAAAAATATATAAACCTAAAACAATTCACCTGAGAGAGAGAGAACGACTGAATTTTGGAACCTTTTGGTTTTTCGTTTTAGGTTTCTTTTTTCATCTGTCTTTCTAATTGATCAAAACAAGTTTTTGTTGGTGTGTTATTAATAGCTGGGCCTTTCCACGTTTTTTTCCTCTTTATTGGGCCTTTCCACGTTGTTTTCTGTTTTTTACATGCTGGGCTGAGAAAGGATTCTGATTTGGGCCTGGTAATACGGATAACTATACGCACCCCACTTTTTTTATTAGTTTTGAAATACACACCCCCTATAAAAAAATTGGGCCCCCTACGGGCAAGGGCCCTAGGCCGTCGCACTCCCGGCCTATGCCCAGGGCTGGTGGAGGATATATCTCGAGCAATTAGAAACAATGCAATCACACATATGATATACATGTTTGTTTCATAACAAATTCAAGAAACATAAAGTATCAATCATGGAAGCTTTTATTTAGTTTTTAGATTTGTGCTATTATCTTATGCAATGTGTGTGTTTGAATTTTCATCACTTTGTATAAGGGTGGAAGTATAGCCTCTATAAATTGTTGTTCTCGCAATCACAATTACAATCACAATATAAAAGTTTTAGGGATTTGTGTGACGGCGTCCTCATTACAATCACAATTGAGCTCACATTGATAACATTTGTTCTTATTTTACCATTGTATAAACATCAAGGTTCACGATACATCACAATTACTAGAATTTAGAATTATGGTTGGTATATCCATGGGCAGATCCCTTCATGGGCTGGGGTGGGCCACGGCCCACTCACAAAAATAAAAAAAATTAACATTTGTGTGTTTATTTTGCGAAATTTTAAACAATTTTTTTGCGGTTTTAGTGTTCGACTGATCTAAATCCTCACTAATTGATGTAATGTTCGACTGATCTAAAACTCATAAAATCCTCACTAATTGATTTTAAACAATTTTTCAACGGTTCTAAAATTGACATGTGATTTTTGTCATGCTTATACCTTGTTGGGTAGCGGAGGTTTATAGACCTTCTAATTTTTTGTGGTTTCAAATCTCTTTTATATTGTCTTGTCAACTAAAAAAAATCGTAATTTATAGCAGTAGTAAACTATGTAATTTATTTTTTAAAAGTACACGATATTTTTAATCAAACTTTTAATTGTCTACCCAAACTATTTTTTCTGGCTCAGCCACCAGGCATATCCTTGTACTCCTTTTGATATATTTACCTATAAGATTCTTCAAAATGGAGGAAAGGGAGTGGAGAGACGTGAAATGAGGAAGGGGGTTAAGGTGGGCTGAAAGGGAGTATTACACAATAAGGTAAATACTTCTATGGAGTAAAGAGGGTCAACAACAACAACGGTATTACAATTGTTACTACGTTCTACTCACTACTTAGGTACTAGACCCTCTCTATAAATATAGGAAAATAATTGGTGGATATCTCATGTCGAGCATGCTAAAAAGTCTTGTAAGGTCACAACTCTTTGATCAAACTATTTACAAGTGCATAAATACTTGAATAAAGTAGAAAGAGAAAAGAACTAGTAATTAATATGTATTTTTCAAATAATTAAATCATATATTTATGTTTGTGAGTGTGCCTAAATAATGTGTATAGATAGTTTTGCTCATGTAAGTATTTTCTGATGTATACACTTGAGAGAAAAAGAGATAAAATAAAATGGGGCATTATCTTATCAATGACACTTGAATCTTATCAAATTTTACATTTTAGTCTTGAAAAACTAATCAGTTATTTTATTTTATCACAATATATTATTGGGGCATTATCTTCTCATTTTTTTAAAAAAAAATATAAAGAAAGAAGATAAAAAGAATACAATATTATATTGTTGCACGAGTCAATTTTATTTATTACTTTTATAGTTAAACATCAAAAATTGACTTGTAATAATTTTTTTAAATTTCTGCTAATATGAAAAACAAATTCACTTCAATTAATAGAATTTCTAAATTACAAGTACAACTCGAAAGAATAATTACACTTTGATATTAACTAAAAGTAATAATATATATTTTCAACCAAATACATATCATATCCGCATATATCATATAATTTAATAATAGAAGAGATCTTATACAATGTATTAATTATTTTGAAGATGTTTGCTTGGTTGAAGAGCTATGTATTTTTCAAGGGGTATAGCAATAGATGTAATTTAATGCAGTTCATGGTTCCTAACAAAAAAATTAATTTCAAATTGAAGAAGTGTTGGAAGGAAATACATAATTAGGTTTAGCACTTAGCAATTAATGCGAATCATTTGGAGGGAATTTTCTAGGTTTAGTTGTTGCAAACCTAATAAGATTATTTGCATGGAAATTAGGGTATTCTGTTTGTAAACGTATTAAATAAGTGTACAACAACTTGTCAAAAAAAAAAGTCTACAAAAACAATAGATATATACAAACGATGACACAACAGATAGGAATGAAAAGTTCATCAGCGAGAGAAATATTAAGGATTGCTACATTTTAGATGGAATTTGTTAGGTTAAATTGCTGCTAACCTAATGCAAAATTTTAAAGGAAAATTATTAGATTAAGTTGGTGTAGACCTAATAAAATTAATAAATAAGGGTATCTAATAAATAGGTTGAAAAAAGAAAATCTGAAACACTCGACAATAATGATGGATTGGTTTGGAAGAACGGTTAATAATGTGTTATTTTGTTTGTATATATTGTTATAAAAGAAATATTGAAGGGAGAAAATTTTATTAATCAAAGTGACATCCTTATTTATTAATTTTATTAGGTTCGTAGCTACTTAATCTAATAATTTCCCTTTAAATGCTGCATTAGGTTAGCAGCAATTTAACCTTACAAATTCCATCTAAAATGCAGCGCACCAATTTAACCTAACAAATATCATATATTTTGATATTTTGATTTTTGCAAATGGAAGGACGTGGCCTTACAACCTTCCTCTCATACCACTACTTTACTGGTATTCTAATTTAACATGCATTTTATCAATATGCATATTTTTTTGAGAAATGGAATATCCTTTTTGCATTTTTTGTTTTTAGTTTGAGATGTTTACACCAATTTTGCCAGTCTTCCTTTTACAGCAAAGTAGCAATGCCCATTATTTAAGAGACTCAACATCAAAATTGGAATGAAGATAGTCAATGGATTCTATATTATGTATCTTTTTTTTTAATCGTATTCTACTGTTGTTGTTTTTTTGTTGAAAAATTTAATCGCATTCTAATTGATAACTAAATAAAACTAATCCCCTTAAATGCTAACTCTTGGAGCATAAAGGATGAGCAGGAAAGAAACAATAAGTGCAATGAAGTAGTAATTTATGTTAATTTTTCTTTTAGATTTTTCTATTCTATTTTATTTTTGAATCATGTATTTGCTTTTTGTTTTGCTAATTTTTTTCTTTGTTTTAATTAATTTTCTTGCATTCTTTTTGTAGACAGTGCACTTTTGAAAGATATTCACATTGGGTAACATCCATGACTAGGGAAATATGCAAGGTTAAACTTTATATTAGACTGAAAAGACATAATTTACTGATATAAGAGATATCATCAAAGACAATGTATTTGTGTAGGGATCTTATCAAAGAGCCCAAAAGATAATCAATTTAATACTTATATATGACACTTTTAAAAAAAACCGAGTATCGCACGGGTCGAATTCTAATTAATACTCATTTTACCTATATGATCCAGGGAGATATGAACTCTACACCTTGAAGTAATAGGCTAAGCTATTACCATTAAGCTAACACAATAAGTGTGTTATCTTATATATGCATACTTTTACGTAAATTTAAAAATTGTTTTAATTAAAATTTTAAATATACTTTTACTGGCTCATTTACTCATCCAAATTTATAAATTTTGTATAAATACACGAACAGGTTTTCTTTCCTAAAAATCCCACAAGTGAAAAGATAATGGCAAATGATAAATCTGCACAGGCCAATGAAACATCTCTTAAATACAATGGCAAATGATAAAGCTCCGAAGAATGTTGACACGTGTTTGTTGACATTCTGGTTGTGGCTCAAAGGCTTATACAGCTCAGCAACGAATACCCCTTTTCTCAAATTCTAAGTTATTTTGAAGATTTAACACATATTAAACATGATAAATGTTAACAAATGTCCTTAGGACATTGTTTAGTAATTTTAGAGGTAGTGTTAACTTGTGTTTTTAGGACATAAGTTAAGAATTTAAAAATGAAATTAAATTATAAATTTTATTTTGAAAAGATAAGATTTTAAATTTTTAGGATGTTAATGCACAATTTTCAACAAAATATTTTTATCTTTGGTTTCTTAACTTGTGCCTTAAGTTAACATTTCCCTAACTTTAAATAGTAAGTTTCTGTAAAAGTTTATGAAATCAATGCATTGAAAATTGAAGTTTTTGACTTTTTTAAAGAATAATTTCTTTATTGGGAATCTTTAAAGAGTGCCCTTAGGGCACTCGTTAACAAGACTCATTAAACATATAGTTAATTTTGTAAATTGTATGAGTTATATTTTTTCTCTTAACGGAAAAATTATGGCTTATACTTTATATAAAGTTTAAATATGATAATAGCCCTTGCAAATACAGAGGTTTTTGGTTTTAGTCACAATAAAGTTTTTTGTTTTGATGATGATTGTATCTTTGCAAACGAGATTCTATCGGTTTTGGTCATTGATGTCATCAACCGTTATAGTTACAGTCAAATGCATACAACTAGTTAGCATACATGAACAATTTTCACAAAGGAACATTTGAACACATCAACTAATATTCCCCAATCGTTTTGGACGGCGCCGATAACGATTCATTTGGGTATTTGAGGAGATCATAGCCATCAAAGAATGCTTCAACCTGGAGTAAGGAATTGTATAATGTAATTAATAATTACATATTACATATACTAAATAGTAGAGGTAACGCTAGATATAGCAAAACCCACTAACTATTGATGCAATAAATACTAACACACAAGACTTTTATTTATATGGCTAAGCTTTTGCATATTTCTTCGTATTATCCGATGTGGAACATTTTCTCATAATAATTATTATTATTGATAATTTGTTGGGTAGTTTTCATTTGTTTTTGGATTGTTTTGCGTATTTTATTTGAACTGGTTTTTCATCTGATGCTTTCAAACGATATGGTGCAATAAAGTAGCTGCTAGATTTTCAGAATTTCTTTTACTCATTAACATAGATTTAAAAAGTTTTAAAAACCATAGACAGGAACTTAAAAGATGGCGATGACTATGGTGCACCACTTATTTAGGTCTTGCACTGTACAACAACAATCAAGTCTTATCTCACTAAGTAAGGTCAACTACATAGATCAAATTATGTTGTTAAATCTTAAACCATATTCTTGCACTGTACACTCCCCGCCAAATCTATTTTCCTTTCTTCCTCGTCATTTATTCTCGTTTCTTTTTCCTATTTCTAAATTTTATTTTTTGAATAGAGGTGGATGTAGGTTTGAGTTGTATTTCTCCCCTTACATCAATCTCTGTTTTTGCATTGTTTGTTTTGTATTTTATTTTTCTCGAAGAAAAAAAATGGCTTGGAAGATTAGATCTATTGTAAATTGAGTAAGAGGGGAAAGGAGGATGCAAAGTTTTTCTTTTTGTTTTGAAAAAGTGGACGAGAAAAGGAAAAAGATTCATCAGGGAAGATACACCATAAGATATAAGACTTCAAAAATTCATGGTATAGAAATGAAACATCAACTACATAGGAACACTTAGAAAAACTTGCTGCAATAATTTCTATATGAAAAATGTGACAATTTCAATTTTTTTTTTAATTCTAAACAAAGTAAACAAACCTAACTCAACCTGCCTAACTTAAAAGTATAGATAGATGTTTAACAAGAAAAAAGAACTACAAAAGCAAAACTGCAGGAACATGACTGCGACACTGAACGCTTCAAATAATAATACCAAATTAAAAGCAAATCTAACAAATAACTAAGCAGAGAGGCAACCCTCTTCTAACTGAACATATACATGACAACCAACACCCAGGTGATCAGACAGCTGCACCACGGCCTGCATCACGACCACGCCCACGGCCCCTTCCCCTTGCACGACCTCGGCCTGCACATCATCAAATAGAAATTACTAGAGTATCCTTAAGTAACATATAGGACGACAACTAAAAAATGCCAAAATAAGAAGATAACACAAGGGCCAAGCAAATTAACATACGACAAGGAAAACTATTGTGGAATTCAAGTTAAGGAATTTTCTTATGTAGCCTGATTTAATGGAAGCATCATGCATTGCAAATAGAACAGCAAAATATTAGACTGAAGTACAAAGTACACAAATCTATTCGCTATGCCAGCACATAACTGATATTAATCAAATTTGATCTGATAATACAAATGTCATTTACACATAACAACTTATCTATATCTTAAAACCTGAATTTTGGGATCAAATGTGCTTACCACGAGGTGCAGGTGGTGCATCATATTCACCATAGTCATACTGCCCAACTGGCTGGGCACCATAGCCTCGTCCCCGTCCACGAAAAGCATGACCCCATGCACGGCCGCGCCCTCTGCCACCATAGCCACGTCCACCTTCCCAACCATCACCATATTCCATACCCCCATTGTACATTCCTACAAAGAATAGATCGTGTAGTAATGAGATAATTTTTTTATTTTAAAAGTAACGATAAGTGTTCAAGAAAGCATTTCTGATCACTATAATTTTTACTTCATCCGATTACAGTTAAGTAAGCAAAACAAAGTATGAAGCAATACCTCTACCTCTACCCCTGCCCCTTCCACGACCCCTTCCCCTTCCTCGCATCCTTGGTGAGCCTTCTGTTTCAAAATAATAGTTAACTATACATGCATAACAACACATTTTCACTCTTCTGAAATATCAAAAGAAAAAAGACTACTAATTCACCTCCTTCGTCTTCATATTCATTCAAAGGTTTTACTTGATCAGCTGGAAGAGGAGGTTGATATCTGCATAAGGAAATCAGGAAACACAACTTAGAGCTTGCTAACAAAGAATAAAATTTAAAATCAAAATAAAATATCTAAATTTAAAACATAATGCGCAGAAGACAACCATACTTGTAAATCATGACTGGGCCTTAATAATTTACAGAAAACAGAGTTTAATGTTTAATTGAACCAATGCATTAATAGCAGTCAAAAGCAAAACTAAAGGCGCAAAATAATAAACACCACAAAGAGATGAACTACTAGCTAATGAAATCAAAGCCTTCCATCAGCCTACATCAAAGGCAGATAAAATAAGTACAGAGGCATGAATGACATAGTGTTTACCGCACTTTTTGAAGTCAGAGGTCTAACATATTCACTAGTTCTCAGAGTAATTTATGTACACCAAGTTCAAATTACTAGTCAAATGCCAAAGATAACACATTCAAGTAAATCTTTATGAACTTATACACACTCACCTTGTTTCTAAAATTACATAAACAACACTTTGTTCGAAATTAAAAAGACAAACGGGTGTTCACAAAACAAAGAGACGAGTGAAATGGGGGATAGATAAAAAAAAAACTCTGATTTTTAAAAACTCAGAAATTGTGGTTCAATAAAACCTTGGACCTTTCTCATTTCTGATTCAACAAGCTATATAGAGGTTGTAAAAATTATTCAATCAAGATACCCATAGCAAGATAAAATAATATATTTACTTAAGAACAAAGTAAAACCATAGCTGATTTAATATAATTAAGCCAATCTTAACTATATATTTAGCACATTGCCGTGACCCCAAATCTTACAGAAGTAAGACGGCTAGGAAAAAATGCTTAGCAGACTATAGCTGTACTGATTATAAAAACAAATAAACTTTGCACAAGTAGTCATGAAGTTTGTAATTTATGAAACGAACTACTAAGTCAATCTTTTCTTTTTGAAAGGCTACTAAGTCAATCTTGATTAGTGATCAAGTAGTTTGCTTGAAAAATAACTAAGCCTGTTAAGAGATAAGGCATCTAATTAACAAGCATAATTTTGAGATACAGATGTCATGCAATATCATGAAAGTTCATACCCTGTGGAGGATGTATCCAGCTCTTTCTTTGACAACGTAATTGTGATCATTGAAACATGACGAGTAGTCTCCAAACTGAGCAAGTAAAACACAAAACCAAAACAATCACACCCATGCACACATAAATCATTTGACAAGATAGCATAGATGAAACAAAAAGCCATACGGAAGAAGGCCTTCTTCTAGTGGTTCCCATGTGTCAGTTATATCAGTTGATCCAATTTGAGTGTTCTGATGCAGACCAACAATCCTTCTCTGAAACAAGTAGAAAGAGCAGTCACAATAGTAAGACAGAAAAAAATGCCAACCAATTCACTGGATAGAGATATCGACCCCCCACCTTTATTAGCTCAGTAATCATTACAGTCTTATTTATTGCACGTCCCATTGCTTTGACAACAATTTCATCAGATCCTTTCTCCTACAGAAAACACACATGTTGATCAATATTAAAAGTAAAAAAAAATTGCAAAATATTAAATGATTCTAGATAAAAATATTAAAAGTCATGTATCATTGTATAATTATTAAGTAAACATTAACCAACGGAAGAACGAAAATATACAGAGAAAACATGGCTAAAGTGAAAATAAGAAAGTGATGAGGGAGGATATTGGGAAAACCAAGTCCCACATCGACTGAAGATAGTGTCTATTCTAATATGCCATTTTTGTGGAGTTGACTAAGGCCTAAAACCTAACATGGTATCGGATGCTATCTGAGATTCACTGTCGGGCCATCCACCATATTATCCACCTAACACATTAGATTGGATACGAGGGGATTTGTTAAGAAGGAATATCTCCCCCCCAAAACTACATTATAACACTCCTGCAATCGGTCTTTGCTATCGAACAAATATACCTTCACTCTGACAGTCTATTTCTATCTTGGACTCTGTTTTCTCATGATTGTCACCATCACTTCTGTGGCCCTCTCTTTGTTTTCTCTCTCTTGCATCAAATTATTTTTTTTCAAGAAATTCTTTTCACTATTGATTTTGTAAATTCATTGTTACTCTCCTTTTACCAGGCTCTTTACATGATATTGTATTTCTATTCACCCTTGTCTAGGTTTATCGTATTTTCCATGATGCTACTTTTCAATCATATGGTTTTTATAAAAATCATATGGTTTTTATAAAGGTGACCAGTCTTTCTAGACACTACACTCTTTTTTTTATCAAGTCTAGACACTACATTATGAGTCACTCATATGAGATATTATTCATTACCAACATATTTAATAAATATGTTTATAGTTCCTCTAAATATACCAACTTTAAGTTTTAGTCCCTAAAAAAATTCCTTCGATTTTTGGTCCTCTAAATTTTCTGATTTCAATTTTACAAAAGTTCATGTTTCGTGTTCCAAACGACATTTTTTTATGACATATATATAGCTGATACGACCTTAAAATAGCATTAGTTTAATAATTTAACTATTTAATCTTTAGTATTTATTAATTTATTTATAACTTCAAATTAAAGATTAAATTGTTAAATTTAAGTTTAAATGTTAGATTATTAACTAGTGATATTTTATGCTCTTATCAATGATGTGTCAACAAAAGAAGTTGTTTGGAACATGAAACGTAAACATTGGTAAAAAAGCACTAAAGCAGGGACTAAAATTGAAAACAAAAAGTTTAAAGGACCAAAAATCAAAAGAAAAGGGACTAAAATTGAAAGGTGATATATTTAGAGGGAAAACATATTTAAGCCTTTAATTGTTAAGGGGTTATTAAAACTTGAATTTTTTATTTAGGAAAACACTAGTGATGTATCAAATACAGTTTTTCTAGCTACTCAAAAAGCATATAGAACAAAATGTGGAAGTATTAAAAAATCTGAAAACACAAATTTCACTTGGCATTAATCCAATCCAAGCTACTTCAACCAAAGAACCCTCTAAAACACCGACACTGTTTATCAAAGCCGTGGCCAGTATCAGGCACCAACACGGCACCCATGCATGTATTGACATTGAATTATGTGAATTTGTGTTACTAACTTGAAAAAGAGTGGTAGCATAGGTGATATAGTTTCTCATCCTTCCTTGAGTAGTAATGCGGATCTCATTCTCGTTGATTGGGCTATCTGCCTTGGGTTTCTCCACCCTCTGATACCTATCCATCTGAATTAACAAAAACAAAATCAAAATAATGAATTAACGATATAAGCATTAAATTCAAAACATTAATTGAATTAATCTAGGGTTTGAAAGATAAAGAGATAGATGATACCGTTTATGTTGTGGGTTTGGGCAAATACGGGGATATGGAATTGAAATTGAGGGCGAGAAGGTGAACGCGATGATTGCAGAGTGAGAGTGTAATGAATCAGTCTATGAATAGAATGGTGAAGCAGATGAAAAAGGCATCAGAGTAGGGTTATGTGGTCGCGGTCTCATTGCCTATTATACCGCTTAATACATCTGGACCTTCCCAATGGGCGTATGTGGCCCAGCCCACCAATCACAAATCATTCTTCTTTTTTTCAATTTTATAATCTGAATTAATCATATTTATTTTTTATTAATTTGTCTATGGTACTTCCTTATACTTTCAAGACCTCATGGTTATTGTTTAGATCTCATGTTAGATCAGGATAGATAATGGAATGAGACTCAATAAATTGGTCAAGTAGACTAGGAACAACATGGAATCCACAATGACCATCATCGGCGACATACATGACATCTTGAGTAAATAGATGCAATAGATTCATGTGTGGGGGAGTCACGTTGAAATGGATGATAATTTGAACTATTAAGTTGATAAGCTCAAGGAAAGATGGTGAATGCTTATTGACGTTCAAAATGATCACCTTGAATAGAACTACCCCTTCTTTAATGCATATTTTGTATTAACCTATTTTGAAAGTGGACACATTTAAGTCGTTTTCTAGAAAGCAAATTGACGAAATTACTCTTTTATAAGAATCTTCATATTGTAATCAGAATTGTTATATTGATCCTATAATGTATAATCATGTGTTGGAATCCTGAAAAAATCATAGTTCTTTAATGCTTCTGAATGTTTTAGATTATAGAGTATGGGTGTGTTATTTGTAGTTTGGATTATATAATTTAAACACTTTAATACCATATCATAAGAAAAACATTACTACAAGCTTGAAAGTGTTTATAACACGTTCGGATTATAAAATATGGAAGTGTTTTTTTTTATTTTTAAAATAAGCTTAAATAGATCTTTCGCCCCTGCAAATATAGGTCATGTGAATTTTCGTCCTTGAAGTTACTAATCCTTCCATTTTGTAATTGCAAATATTAATCATTTAAAAAATGGTCCTAATTACATCTGATTAGTAACTTCAAGGACGAAAATTCAAATGCCTTATATTTGCAGGGACGAAAGACATATTTAAGCCAATCACCTCACTCAATCATCACTTGCCACATGGGCATCACGTTGCTAATGACAGCCCACCTCAGCAAATAAACCTAATTAGGACCAAAAGTCAAATGATTAAATTTTGAAGTGGCAGATTGGAAGGATTAGTAACTTTAGGGACGAAAATTCAAATGACCTTTATTTGCAGGGACAAAAGACCTATTTAAGCCTTAAAAATATTCACATTTGTATTCTATAAATCGACAAGCTAGAAACTGAAACACACTAGGGCTTTGTTTGGGTTGAGGTTATTTTAAACTTATGAAAAATAGCTTATGTAAATAAATAAGTTTTTATTTAATTTATAGGTTGTCACTAACGAAAATTGTATCTTCATAAAAGAGTTTTTCATAAAACACCTTAACAAACTTATAAATGATAAATAAAAAAGTATTTATTTGCATAAGTTGTTTTGTATAAGCTCTAAAATAAGTTAATCCAAACGGGCCCTAGTACCTGAATATAAAAATAAAAGCAATGTAAATAATGGCATAGTTAATAAAAAAACAGAAACTTACGAAGTTGAATTACCTCTGGACGACATTTGTGAAAGACGTCGTCTTCGTCAAATTGCAAACCGAACGAATTTAACAGAAAAATCGCAAACCAAACTAACTCAAATCGAAACCGCAAAAAAAATGCATTTGGTTTCGATGTATATTGATCACTTTTTTACACAACTGCATGGTTTGTTTCGGTTTGCGGTTTTTATTTTACCAACCAAACCAAATCAAACCGTAACATAAAAACTAATTAAATTTGTGTCACCTAAACCAAAACTCATAGAAACTCAATAGAAACTTTTATAAAATGACATTTTTTTACCTTGTTAAGTTTCTTCTTTGCTTTTTATTTCAAAAATGTAGCTATATACTACTTGAATTTTTAGAGAATGATAAAATCTCAGCCTTTTACATTTCTTAGATAATAGAATTACTTTTTATCCATGTTCTTAGTTTGGTTTATGTTGTTTGGTGAAAATAAAAGTGTAATGTTGGATGAAGGTAAAAACATTGTTGAAAACATTGCTGAAAATATGTTGTATTTTTAGTTTTTAACTTGATTTTAATGTTGAAAACAAAAAATGATATTGTCTCGGAAAAAAACTGTACTAACTAATCCAACCCAAATCACATTCGTTTGTTTGGTTTAGTTTAGATTTTATTTTAAAAGTCAACCGAATCAAACAAAACCGCATGTTTTTTTATCTTGCAGTTCAGATGACTTTTAACATCAAAACTGAACAAAACCGCACCACTAGGGATGAGAATAGGTCAAGACGGCCAGGTCAGGCTTTTTTTTCTTAAATAGAGAAGACCTAGGCTTTTTTTAATCCTATTTAGCTTAAAAGGCCAGGCCACAAGCCTTTCAAAAAGCCTATAAGGCCGGCCTATTTAAGTAATATGAATAATATTATTTATTATTATATTATATTTTGTACTTTGAATTAAAATATAAATTTGTAAACTTTTTCAATAATTTAAGCTTTATTAGCATGCATTAATTTTTTGCATATATAAATGTATTATTATAAACTAAAATAGAAATATGATACAATATATAGTCGAATTCCCTAAAACCTCGTGTTGATTATCAAAAGAGAGTTTAATTTAATTGAACTATTAGTTCGCTAGCCCAATTAAACTTAGATCACATTGCTTATTTAAAGATTTTCATAAGATATAGGCTTTTTAAACAGGCTAGCAGGTCGTATCAGACTTTCAGAAGGCCAGGTTCAGGCCTAATTAAAAAGTAGGCCTATGACAGGCCAGGCTTAGGCTTTTAAAAAATATGGCAGGGCAGGCTTAGGCCTTACAAAGCCTAACTCGGCCTAACTTATTCTCATCCCTACGCACCACGAACACCCTTACATTTTACCAACTATAAGGTAGAGTTTAGTCGAAGGCAAACAAATGGGGGGTGCCTCATTGATTTGCAAAGGCATCCCAATTAGAAGCTAGCTCCCACTTATTTAGTGATGTACCACCTTGTACTAATAACTTATTATCTAATTAATGAAGCAATATGAATTTTCTCCTCTAAGAAAAAATTCTTAAATATAAGTCATTTAGAAATGGAGGAGGAGAAAGAACTAAAACATGGCTTTTATTTTAAATAACTAAACGCAAAGTTAGATGAATGAATTAGATAAACATAGTTGTTATATAGTTGACCAATTAGATAAGCATAGTTGAAAGATAATCAATGCCTCGCGTTGACCGGAAAATAAATGGTTTAAAAAGAAATTAACACACCAGACAAGAACTACGCAATAACCTTTAAAGAACAAATAAATATGTATTATATATATGTGTGTGTGTGTCTCTATATATATATGTGTGTGTGTTCAACTTCTAGTTATGTTCTCACAGAAAAATTATCATCCATTCTCTTTATTTCTCTCTGCCAAAAACAAAACTCACCCGTACATAAACTCTAAGTAAAAAAACAACTGGATTGATACCCAACATACTAGAAGAAAAATCCATTGACGTAACTTGATGAACCCCTTCTTGAATAAAATGGCAGATGGTAAAGTGAAAAGTGAAACCAAAAAGAATGATGATATGTTTGATGACATTGTGGTTGCGGCTCAAGCGCTCATGCAGCTCAACGGTGAAAACAACAACATTGTTAGGAAGAGGAGGGAGAAAAGAATCTCAAGTGAAGAGGTTGATCAAAAACCTAATAATAATAACAACAATAAGATTTTTAAACCAAAGAAGGTGAAGAAGTATCGCTCTCTTGCAGAGATATATAAGGAGACAACATCCATTGATACTGAAAATTTCGGAACAAAGGTCAAGTTTAATTAGTACTTTCAACAAGTATCTTAGTCAATAACTACTATGGATATATAATTCGTTGAACGAGATGATAAGAGGGTGATTATTCTCGAGTGATTATCTTGGTGACAAATCCCATAGTGAGCTAAATAAAGCGTGTAATGTCGCTGCGAGCTTAAGTTAATCCTTGATAAGGGATTGTTGTACTTATCTTATCTGCATTTCTTTTAATAAAGATATGAGTCAATCTATATGCTGAATTCAAAGTTATGTGAGTAGGGTTATTATTTGACTAAGACTAAAATAAACAAACCTATTCTATATGGCAGCACACAACTGGTATTAATCAAACTTCATTTGATAATGGGTGGAGGCTAGGATGAGGGAGCCAATAGGTCCCTCATGTCATGAGGGAGCAAAGATGCTTTTTTTTTACCTTAGGATTAAATAAATGGATTGGATCTTCTCCACATCAGCAAGAGAACACTTACATCTCTCCACACTCAATCACAACACATCATACACTCTCTCTCTCTACACATGATTCTCTTCCAAGTACAACAAAAATCTGTTCCTATAAAAAAAATACATTTCTTTCTTCCTCACAATCTACACACCACACAAAAACTCCATCTAATATGATTTTTTCTTTGCTCACAGATCTGTTTTTTTCCTCCTTAAATTGTGATTTTATAGATTAAGATTACATGAAACTGAATTAATATATGGACTATAGCTTGTTTTAGGCTTAGCAGTTATGAGTAAAATCAGGTCGGTATTTATACGAATAGAATCCCTCTAACTGATTCGTATGTGGTCTAGCTTGTTAGTTACAATGTAAACAATATAAATAAAAGTTTGAGAACTGTTATTCTATAGGCTATACATGGTGACCAAGCCAAAAACTAAAACACAAGGATGTAACATAAGATAAAACCTCTAATGTATTTGGCTTGTGGATTTGCCAAATAATCTTGTGCTTTCTTCATGACTTTCGATTCCGATCAAAACTACGTAAAAATCGTTGAATTTCATTGTGTACTGAAGGAGATCCGGTCGGGTTTAATCGCGGGTCAAAACGACCCGTTTTAGAATTGACGGGCGAAGAAGATGAGCATAAAAAAATAGGGAAAAAAAAAGCTAATTTTGGCAACGCGTGACTTGAACCCCCAACCACTTAGCAGTACACAATCTTTACCAACTGCAACAAGCATGCATTAATGTCATATTTGGATTTTGAATATATTTAATGTATATTATACGTCCCAAAAAAAAAGTATATTACCATTTTTGAATTAATTCAAATAATCCCTAATTTAATTCGTGTTTTGATGGGTTTCGAAGATAAAATTTATTTGGGAATTAATCTATTAATTAATGTTAAAATTAAAATATAAATGATATTAAGTGTTGAGATTAAATTATTTCTCTTTTAAATTTTATCATTAATGTATATCTTTTTTATTTTGGATTATGTCCAACTAAGCAATTCCAGTTTCTGTTTCCTTCTAACTCTGTGAGGGTCACATCCAACGGTGGGATCGACTAAACATGTTTCGGTTCCAAAGTTAGACACGTTTCAGTCACAGGGGAGTTGTCCTTCCTAATTGATTAGGCTTCTGAAGGGATAGTTTGTCCGGTAAACACGTCTTCAAGATTCCGATCTGAGAAATTCCAGTTTCTGCTTCCTTCTAACTTTGTGAGGGTCACATCCAACGGTGGGATCGACTAAACATGTTTCGGTTCCAGAGTTAGACATGTTTCAGTCACCGAGGAGGTGTCCTTCCTAGTTGACTAGGCTTCTGAATGGATAGTTTGTTCGGTAGACACGTCTCCGAGATTTCGATCTGAGAAATTCCAATTTCTGCTTCCTTCCAACTCTGTGAGGGTCACATCCAACGGTGGGATCGATTAATCATGCTTCGGTTCCAGAGTTAGAAACGTTTCAGTCACCGTTGAAATTTGAGGTTGTACTTCGTTCTCAATCCTCTTTGATCTTATTTAACGATTGAATTAATTATATAAAATAGAAATACTTAGTTAGACGTGACCCAAATAAAAAAATCCAGACACACACACAAAAATGATGATAAAATTTAAAAGAGAAATAATTTAGTCACATTACTTAATATTTAATATTGTATCTCTTTTAAACTTTATCATTCATGTATGTGTGATCATATAAATTTTATTTAGACTTGTTTTATATTTATTTTTTTTGACAAATTAGACTTGTTCTATATAAAAACCCAAAATAAAATGAATTAAATCTTTGATTATTTGATGTTAATTCAAAACCTTTGACAGTAATAAAATATAATAAAAATCCTATTAATGAACAAAGGAATGCATGGTGGAGTTGGTAATGTTTATGGTATTCATGTTATAAGTCGCAAGCTCGAAGGGATAGTTTGTTCGGTAGACACGTCTCCGAGAATCCGATCTGAGAAATTCCAGTTTCTGCTTCCTTCTAACTCTGTGAGAGTCACATCCAACGGTGGGATCGACTAAACATACTTCGGTTCCAGAGTTAGATATGTTTCAGTCACCGCGGAGGTGTCCTTCCTAGTTGACTAGGCTTCTAAATGGATAGTTTGTTCGGTAGACACGTCTCCGAGATTTCGATCTGAGACATTCCAGTTTCTGCTTCCTTTTAACTCTGTGAGAGTCACATCCAACGGTGGGATCGACCAAACATGCTTCGGTTCCAGAGTTAGACACGTTTCAGTCACCTGGGAGTTGTTCTTCCTAGTTGACTAGGCTTCTGAAAGGTTAGTTTGTTCGGTAGACACGTCTCCGAGATTCCGATCTGAGGAATTCCAGTTTCTGCTTCCTTCTAACTTTGTGAGGGTCACATCCAACAGTGGGATCGACTAAACATGATTCGGTTCCAAAGTTAGACACGTTTCAGTCACCAGGGAGTTGTCCTTCCTAGTTGAGTAGGCTTCTGAAGGGATAATTTGTCCAGTAGACACATCTTCGAGATTCCGATATGAGAAATTCTAGTTCTTGCTTCCTTCTAACTATGTGAGGGTCACATCCAACGGTGGGATCGACTAAACATGCTTCGGTTCCAGAGTTAGATACGTTTCAGTCACCGAGGATGTGTCCTTCCTAGTTGACTAGGCTTCTAAAGGGATAGTTTGTTCGGTAGACACGTCTCCGAGATTCCGATCTGAGACATTCCAGTTTCTTCTTCCTTCTAACTCTGTGAGGGTCACATCCAACGGTGGGATCGACCAAACATGCTTCGGTTCCAGAGTTAGACACGTTTCAGTCACCTGGGAGTTGTCCTTCCTAGTTGACTAGGCTTCTGAAAGGTTAGTTTGTTCGGTAGACACGTCTCCGAGATTCCGATTTGAGAAATTCCAGTTTCTGCTTCCTTCTAACTCTGTGAGGGTCAGATCCAACGGTGGGATTGACTAAACATGTTTCGGTTTCAGAGTTAGACACGTTTCAGTCACCGGGGAGGTGTCCTTCCTAGTTGACTAGGCTTCTAAAGGGATAGTTTGTTCGGTAGACACGTCTCCGAGATTCCGATCTGAGGAATTCCAGTTTCTTCTTCCTTCTAACTCTGTGAGGGTCACATCCAACGATGTGATTGATTAAACATGCATCGGTTTCAGAGTTACACACGTTTCAGTCACCGGGGAGGGGTCCTTCCTAGTTGACTAGGCTTCTGAAGGGATAGTTTGATCGGTAGACACGTCTTCGAGATTCCGATATTAGAAATTCCAGTTTTTGCTTCCTTCTAACTTTGTGAGGGTCACATCCAACTGTGGGATCGACTAAACATGCTTCGGTTCCAGAGTTAGACACGTTTCAGCCACCGGGGAGTTGTCCTTCCTAGTTGGCCAGGCTTCTGAAGGGTTAGTTTGTTCGGTAGACACGTCTCCGAGATTCTGATCTGAGAAATTCTAGTTTCTGCTTCCTTCTAACTCTGTGAGGGTCACATCCAACGGCGGGATCGACTAAACATGATTCGGTTCTAGAGTTACACCGGGGAGTTGTCATTCCTAAACACAACGATGATAAAATTTTAAAAAAATAATAATTTAGTCACATCACTTAATATCGTCTCTTTTTAAAAATTTTATCATTAATGTACATGTGTTCATATAGATTTTATTTAGACTTTAATCAAATAAAATGAATTAAATCATTGATTTTTGCCAACAATTCAAAACTGGTAATAGTAAATAAATAAACTTAAAATCTAAGTATTTAACAATTGTAAGCGCGGTGCAGTTGGTCATGTTTTAGGACTCATGTGTCATAGGGTGCCTGTTCGATTTTTGCTAAGGCAATGTTTCTATTTTTTTAAGTTTTTTTTTTTAAATTCATCTTCTTTACCCGTATACTGTAAAACGGGCTTTTTGACCCGCGAATCGACCCGACCGGATCTCCCGTGGTACACAATGAAATTCAACGATTTTTACGCAGTTTTGATCGGAATTGAATGGCATGAAGAATGCACAGGCTTATTTTTTAAATCCACATGCTAATCGCAGATTTTATTTTTTATGGTTCTTTAAAAAAAAACGCGTTTGAATCTTTCTATATCACCGAATTGACAACTTTTCGCTATAACATCAGACAGTTTCGATTCAGCATCCATGAAACCATGAAACCCATATCAATTTGAGAACTAATTTTCTTAAGAAAGAGGATATGATAGAGATGCAAGTGATATGGGTTTTTGCCATTTTTGCCATAACTCTTTCTGAAAGATGCAAGTGATAATTTTTTCACTATAACTCGTGTATCTATGTAAACTAATTAATTTGATTTTTGCCATTTTTTTTTATCAATTCACGTAAATTGCAACAGTGAAGTATCTTGAGGAAAGGAGGTGAGAATGAGGGCAAGAGAACAGTCTCTATATGCATATAATTTCTGGGTTGTAAAATGGGGAAGAAACTTAAGAGAGAGAAATAGCAGAGAAGATAAGAAAGTGATAGAGGGGAGAGAAAATCATATGCTGAAAGTGTGTGGTCTGTTTTGATTGAGTGTGGAGAGGTACATGTGCTCTATTGCTGAGGTGGAGCAAATCCAATCCATTGGGTCAATCTCACCATTAAAAAGCACTCCCTCATGTCATGAGGGACCTCTTCACTACCTCATGTTAGACTTCACCAATATTTACATGTAAAGTTGAACATGGTAGAAAGGTTAAAAAAAGTTTTTAAAAAAAGAGAAAATAAAGTAAAAGATCCCACAACAGCCACTGTCAGCATGAGAGAAAGGTTGGAAAAAGTTTAAAAAGAGAAAATAAAGTAAAAGAGAGAGACAGAAAAGTTGAACGACAGCTTTATAACAATATTTAATCCTCGCAACAAGTAGTATTTAAGCCCAACATTGCCATTCATTTGCCACATTGCTAAATCCTTCACACTATCTGCAGGTGCTAAATACATCATATTCTGCTTGGTAATAGAAATTTTGATTGTTTTTCCTTCATGAGTTGTTTTTTCTTTCTTCTCCTTTTGTATGTTCAAAATTTATATGCATCCAATTTCTTGCATCATCTTTGTCTTTATTCTATAGGTCCCCAAAGCCAAATGAGGGACTAGAGGAAACAGCAGCAATGAAGAGCCAGCAATACTTGCATCCTCTTCACATGATTCTAATCCTATCATTAACAATCAACATTTTATGTTTGTCCAAAAAAAATGGTTCATTAACATTAGTTCTACACAATTGTTTTCATATTTTTTTTGTACTTACAGTGATAATCTGTGTTTGAACAGGTCTTTTTCTCCTCTGAGTCATGTGAAAGCAAAGTTGGCAACTCCTTCATCAAAGTTTCCCAATGTGCTTGGCCAACAACTCCTTCAATGCATTCTAATCTCCCAGCTCAAAATCTTGAATGTCTAATTATCTGCACTGATTTCATTTGATAATAGTTGAGTTCTAATCAATGAAAGTAATAATAGAATAGTTTGCTAATAGTTGTATAATCATTTTTCATATATAATAATAGAATATATTGCGACAGTATATTCAATGTTAAATTCACTCATTTTTCATTTAAATAATCAACTTCAAGCCAAATGTTAAATAAGCAGAAATATGAATAGCTTGAGTGTAGTAGTCATAGTGCAATTAATACATATCTTATATTCCATCACAAAAAGTTGATGAAAAACTGAAATAATATCCCCATTCCAGTATTATTTAAACTTCAACAAAATATCATAATTAAAACTCTACTGATATTCTCCCATCCTCACTCAATATTTTTGTTCTATCAATCTTGATTGATTTTTGCCACTCTACTAATCAAACTCAAAGACAAATCAGAATTGATTTTTTCATAATACAATTACACAAGCAAAGGGCGATTTACTTTCATTGACTCGACATTTTATCTGACATATGAATCCTAGACAATAACACAGGAAAAAATTGATGATTCAAACTAAGAGTATTTTCATTTATGTTGTATGCAGACATCCCAAGCAAGATTGTGAATCCCATCCCAACCCAAGATTTGATACGACATAACACAATGAAGACACATGATTCGTAATGACTTATTATAGTTATACCTTAAAATAGCTACACTTTCTACATTATGAGAAAATTATTTTTTAGGTTTTTGGTGTTGTTTAAAAAGCTTAATCATCTTAAAGTTTGTTAGACCTTTTTTTGTTAATTAATCTAAGATCTACAATTACATGCTACTTATATGCTTGAAGATGATTTAAAAAATCAAGCACTAAACTGAGCACTCTAAGTGAAAATAAACTGAGCAATTAAATATTATCCTTTTGGATGTTGAGACCTAAACTGAGCACTCTGTGTGAAAATAAATACAGAATAAAAATTGTGACACAATTGATTCAACAAGTTAAAAATTAGATGCAATGAAATATGATAATTCATTTAAAGAAACCAAAATAATAGAGATTGGTATTATTACCATTTTCAGTGATATAGATAGAAGGATTTAGAAGATAGTTGTGTGATGATTGTTAAAAGGATATTCATTTGGCATCTGTGATTTTGAGGACGTGCTCCCAGGTCCTAAACACTGATTTTTTAGTGAAAGATTAGTGTAAATGTAGAATAGTGATTATTTGTATAGAATAGTGATTGTGCAAAAATTTAGAGAATAGTGATTATATAAGTATAGAATAGTGATGCAAATGGTGATGAAGGGTTTATACAGGGAAGGTATTATTTTAGTAAGGTTTATGTCGGGAAGGCTTTTTCTAATAATAATGCACTCCTTCATTCATGGTGATTGAAAACTAAAAACATTAATTTTAGCATATGCTTCAAGGTGATTTTTTTGACTTACATAAAATGAAGTTTGGACATCAAATAAAAATGATTCATCTAATGTTGAGATCTACGTTGGGGAAGGTAAAATTTGAAACAAAAGAGTTAAACATATCACAAAAAGGGAATTTTTTGGATTAGTGTTCAAAAAAGCCAAATGAGTGAGATTGGTACCAACACAATGTTGCATATTCACATTTGGAACTTGCATCCTCCTTGCCTTGCCTATGCCTGCAAGAAGAACATCTCCACCTCCAATTTCATTGGATGTATCCATTGTTGCTACGTGCTTCATGAACTCATCTGCCAACATCCTAGCAGTCTCTGTGCCCAATCAAAGCTTTCTTTAGACATTCAAACTAGATAAAATAAAAAGGAAACTGATTGGAAAACAGAAACAAACAAAGTCCAGAGGCATTTTCAAAGAAACTAACATGCAATAAAAAAGAAAATGATACGAAAACCAGTTCACCATACAGACATATCAAAATCAAAATTCAATAAAATGTACCCCTGCAATAATTTAAATGAGTTCTAATAAAACTAAATTTTTTAATATATGCCTAATAAAACTAAAAATTTTAATGTATGCGTTAAGGTGATTATTTTAATTGATAAATCTATCAAAAACATCTATGATTATTACCAAGGCAAAAAAACACATATGCCACACTATTATTGTTATGTTCTTTTACATATCTGTTCCAATGCAAACCTCACATAACCAACCATTAAATCATGAAACATCCATGCATTTTCCTATCAGATACTCAGATATTTGCATCACCTAATGGAAAGAGCAGGATTCTAATATTCCAATAAGTCGAAAGTAATAGTTATAAATAAGTCCTATGTGTTAAAAACTAACAGGCACGACTCCAATTCAATAGCATATCAAATAAGTTTGGACTTACAAAAAACTAAAAAGGGTATGCTTCATAGTAATTTAAAACTAAATTAATTTCGATATATGCTTCAAGGTGACTTTTTTACTTACATAAGATAAGTTTGAACATCAAATAAAAATCAATTTCGTGTTGAGATATAAATTGAGGAAGATATAAATTGACGAGGTCTTGGTAAGCAATTTGAAGAAACACATTAAACCATTTTCTCCTGTCCAAAATCCTCAACATATAATTTAAAGATAAACATATCTCATCTTTTTCAACTCTAATTAAATAAATAAATTTTTGAATCACACCTTTTTTGTTTTTGAAAGAGAATAACACCTAACCAAATACATTTGCTCAAAATAAATAAGAACAGTAGGATAAACATGCTATGTGCACAGTCTAATTAACTCCTACTTTTCTACATATCATTAATTTTAATTATAAAAACTTATAAAGTTATAAAAAATACAATTAAAGATTAACGAAATTTTACTGTCTATCGAATATATATATAAAAAAATGTAAATTGAGTATACTCTATAAAAATTAAGCAAAACAAATTATCTAAACTAATAATGGAACAAGGAATGTTACATGAGAAGTTTAAGCCAAAAACTATAAGATCCTACCTCCGTTTAGTACCATCACCGATATAACCAAACCCATTGAAAGATCTAACAGCAACAATGAAAAACAAGAAGAATGAATAAAAAAGAGACATGCAGATCTAATAACATAAAAAAGGGAAAATAATTAGGTTTTACATAGTTTGGTGCGATGATCCTCCATGTATTTTGTAGAGCATAAGGAGAGTATGAAGATATGATGCTTCGTTGATGATAAAATGATGTTTTTGCTCCGAAAACTCTTTCGAAAATGATGACCCAGTTTTTTCATATGTTTTTTTTTATGATTCTGTTCGGATATAAATATAGAGAAAGTCGAGGACATAAAGAAAATGTGGTTATTTTGGTATAAGGAAGCCGATTTCGGCGGTGGTGACGGAGAAGAGGGGTGGTAGCGGCGGTTGGGGGAGAGTGGTAGTGTTTTAGGGTTTGAGGGAGAATGACAAATGAGTGGGAGAGACGATAGACCGGGTTTGATTAGCGATTTTGGGCTTGGCCCAATTATGGTTAGTGGAGGGGGTTGAAAGCTTAAATCGATGGTGTATGTAGCAATGTATCTAAAATTGCATTTTATTGTATTTACTAAAACAAACTCAAACCTGAAGTTTATATAATTAAATTTTCAAAATATCTACAACTTCAAATATATCTCCAAATTTTTATACAAAATATTTTCAAAAATATCTTAAGCCTTAATACCTATACTCGATATCGATCAACATATTGTAACTTTTTTTTTATGTAATGTTGTGGTGGATCGTGAATTAATGTAAAAATTTGTGATGTTGTCGTTGCCGTAATAGTTATTGTTGTAAACTATGAAATGCAAATGCATACATCAATATCGAACACAACATGAACACCGACTTGCTGACACCGATAATAATTTGAGAAATGCAGTAACATAATTTTTGGTGTCGGTGTCGAACACAAACGTATGTCCGGCACCTGGACGGATGTACTGAATCCGAGAAGCGTACGTGCTATTGTAAATCAAATATAAAATTACCCGTGCGTCCGCACACGGGTTTCACTATATTAAATAATATGCTCCAACTGTTGTTGTTGCCTTATCTCAAACTTTTTTTAACTATGCAAAGGTGTGGTTGTTAATATTCGACTCATATCAAATACTTTGATATTGTCCCATTTGTAATTTTTCCTATGTTTGCGTTTTTAAACATTAGTTATGGGCTTAGTATTAATGGCCAGAGTAGGATGTCCCATTTCAACTTGTATTAGAGATTCATCTAAATCTGGGATTGTTCCAATCAATTCACACCTTCTCCGTGTTGTTATTCTCCCTAATCATTCTGATGGAGCACGAAAGAGATGACAAATCTTCTTATCCTTTCAATTAAAGCTATGATAATGTAAATGGATTACAAATTCTTGTTCATTTAATAAAATATGTTGCATCATTAAATTTCGTTGTCTATTCATATTATGTCAGTTATATTTATGTTATTTTAATAAATTTAGTTGAATGTGTGCAAAACGGGTTAAACACAATTTGGATAATATAATCTGAAAACCATCATAACGGGTTTAGATTATATAATTCAAACAATGGTATTTTAGAAATTTCAAAGGGCGAATGAGAAGTGTACCCATCAAATTTTGAATGAATTTTTGTATGATTGTTTAGAATATTATAAGAATCTCTCCGAACCAAATTAGAATTTTTTAACCGGACATGAATTAAATATAATTTTTTAAGCGCCAAAAATATAAAAATTCATATTTAATTCATCCTTTGTAAAAAAAATTAAACGTTTACAAGAGAGAATTCTATAATGTACTAAACATGACTCCCAAAAGAATTCAAAATTTCGAATGATATACATGAGTTGACTTAAAACCAGGGACCAAAAGTAGAGATAAACAATTTTTGAATGACTAAAAGTCGAGGAAAAAATTTAAAGGACTAAAACAAAAAATTGGAATTATTTTAAGATAAATTAAAAATGTTAAAGTGACAATTATTTTAAGACGGATGAAGTATAAGTTACTTATTTATGGTTTTTCCTAAATAATGTTTGACCCAACTTCTCATTTTAAGAATTTCCATTATGCATTTTTAATATTTCGCAACTTTTATGCATGACATGTTCATAGTAGAATCTCTTAAAAAAAGTTCATAGTAGAAATGTTGTTTAAGGTAATGTTTGACCCGACTTATTTTTGACTTTTCTACATTAAAAAAGGAAAAGTCGGGTCACACATATTTCTTGAGAAGCAATTAATATAAAAAGTTGCTCATTTTTTGTGTGTAAAATATTATACAAATTAAGAACTTTTGTTAAAGCTGTTGAAACCTACTTTTAAGAATTCTCGGCAACTTTTTTCTAAGATTTTCCCTTCAAATCCCACTGAGCACATTTTATGTTTCATTTGATTTGATTTTTCTTAAGGCATGCATGTGCTCTACAATTACTGTTTATTGTTTGTTTTTACCATTTTTTTTTTAAATTGCTATAATTTGTTTATGTTAAAAAATAGTTATCTTTTATTAACCGTATTAACAAATTAGTTATAAAAATTATTATTCACAATTTGGCATCCTGATACTTTTTATTGACAATGGTATACTATTTTTTTTTTTTTTAAGGAATGGTATACTATTCATGACGTGCTCTTTTAAAGAAATATTGTGATGTAAATTTATAGGTCCATTGTTTATATATTTAATCAAGATTTTTTTCTTTTGAAAGATAATC
>Ga0228711_1001712_pt1 | contig 32782 bp, 19 predicted proteins | sample MedpolnodulmetaG_2_FD_177996 | JGI IMG/M metagenome (GOLD analysis project Ga0228711, IMG submission 177996) | Root nodule microbial communities from Medicago polymorpha collected in Santa Monica, California, United States - brown nodules | ecosystem: Host-associated > Plants > Roots > Nodule... | reverse complement strand
TGTTCCCTCTTTTAATTTAAATAAATCTGAACCACTTATTTAATCTATTGGTGTTTTTCTCGTGGTTCACCGGTGAGGGACCTAATTGGACCCTCACCCTAGAATCCACCTTTATTAACCTCTTTTTCTTTATTGTTTTTATTCCAAAAGAAAAAGGAATCAAAGAAAAAGAAATAAATTGTTAACAATTTTACAATATATACAGATAGATAATAATTGTATGGCCAAATATTCTCTCGGGATCATTTAAGTTTAACATTTTACAGGATTAGTCTTTTAAGTTTTTGAAATTTTAAATTGGTTTTTAAGTCACACAACGTTTGCAACATTACCATTTGAAAAATGCTAACAACACACATTTTTCAACACACTTTTTTTCATTGGCTAAAATTCACATGGGATCCACCAAACTTATATGGGACCCATATGATTTGGTGGGACCTATGTGAGTTTTAACCAATCAAAGAAAGTGTGTTGAAAGGTGTGTTGCTAGCATTTCTCTTACCATTTTTCATCCAACATTTGTTAAATGTGGATGACAAATGTTGACGTGACAATGCCAAATCATAAATGTGGGACTCCCAACATTGCACGTTCGCGGCGGCTTTCACTCTATCGACATTGATCTGATGGTAGCTCTTTCCCTTTTGATAGCTTCACTCTCCTATCAGTATTCGGTGGAGCACCTTAATTCAACCTATATGTAGCCATTTTCGTGGTCCAACTCTCACTAAACACATCAATTGTTAAGACTTAAGCCCATGAGGAGACTCAAACCCAAAAGACTAGTCCATTAGATGAAAGATCTTCATGGTTTAAGTACCACATCGAACACATTTATCTTCTTGATATGGGGCTCCTAACAATCAACTATCAAAATAAGAAAAAAGATCGACGTTTTAAAAGGAACGAGCAAAAATCATACTAATTAAACTATACAGATAGAAAATTGGAAGCAGAAAAACACATTAAGGCAACAAATTGAAACCAAAATTGAGTTGAAAAGGAGGTGAATGAAACTTTAATTGTTGGAACAAATTAAGAAAGTTAAATTAAATAGAAAATGGGTTGCTGAAAATTTCTACCTTATCCATGGTTGATTCTCATCTTCAATATTTTTTTTCCTGATTTCCAATATTCTTCTTTTGGATTTTATTTTAGTTTGAAAAGGGGGAGAAAATGGTGAATGTTGATGCATATGAAGAGGGAGAAGATCATAAAAAAACTCAAAATTTACTTTTTTAGTGATTTAGCCTTGCCACAACAGCGATTGACAGCCACATAAGCCTCATTTAACAGAGGTTGGATGAAAAAAGGGTAACATTGCAAACTTTGCGTGACTTAAATGACTAATCTCAAACTTAAAAAACTTAAAACTAACCTGATAAAAAGGTTAAACTTAAAGGACTTTGAGATGTATTGGCTCAGAGATAAAAGGAAAGGTAGAGAAAATAGAGAAACTCTCTAATATTCTCAAATAAAGCTGTTATTATTGAATTCTTCAATGCTTGAGTATCTTGAATATGCCTAAACACTTGGTGGTGAGCCTTATTTATACTACTCTAGGAAGGCTCTACATTACAAACTAGAATTATCTAGAAATATTGATTACAAAGAAAGGCCTAGAAACATGGATACTCTAGTTCATAAGACTAGAAGGATCTAGAAAAGTTAAGATTTCCCCGATGCCTTTATTTTATTTAGTAGAACGTCTAGTAGCTTCCTTACTATTCTATAGTATTCTAGAGACTTCCACATTATTCTTTATTATTCTAGAGACTTTCATATTATTCTTCATCATGAATTCATCTAAATTTTTATTATAAATTGTTTATTACGTAACCATCTATAATAAAGTTCTATTTTTTTTTAACACTCCTATGCTATAATGAAGTTGTTGATGCAAAATTACCAAATTTCTGGATCCACGTTGTCTTCCAAACCGGTCAATTCAACGTGTGGTGAAACTTGAAACAGAGCTACTCCTTTACATTGAGAAACAAATATTACAATATCAACACACGTTGCTTGCTATACCTCACCTAACCACTTTCACTACACTTTCAATATTCAATTGAATTTGAAACCTAACAAACACGTTATTCATTCATCACTACCTTACACTCACCCACTCATATTCTATTTTCATCTTATTACCATTTTTTGAACCATAACATTCACATTTCAACCTTTCAATAACATCATGACTCTTACTCAATCCTTTGCCATTATCTTTCTCTTGTTTGCTCTATACTGTGGTTTGGACCCATTTCAGCACAGTACCATAGCAAATTTCCCTGAATTTGAGGCCAAAAAGGTTGACATGCCCGATTGGTCTGAGGTTCCTAAAGAAAGAGATGAACATAATTTGTTGCAAAAATCAGAGATAAGGTTTTTGAAGCAAGTACAAGGACCTGAAAGCATTGTGTTTGACCCTCTTGGTCGTGGACCTTATACTGGTGTTGCTGATGGTAGAATTTTGTTCTGGAATGGACTTTCTTGGGTTGACTTTGCTTACACTTCGCCCAACAGGTAGGTTGCATCACAATTACCAGGACTTATAATTTTGTACAATTTTTATTTGGGTTAATAGTCATTTTAGTGTCTGAATGTGCAAGGAATAGTCACAATTGTCATTCAATTCAATGTATCATAACTCCAAAATAGTCCCTGATTTTATACTTTGTTAGTCAAAGTAGTCTTTGATGTTGAAATAGTCCTTCAACGTTGACGGTAACTCTTTCATATAGGTATTGATACGACAATAAGTAAGCACTTATAGGGATTGATATGGCAATGGATAAGTATATTGAGGGACTGATATAACAATATTAACGTAACATTTTAACACGGGAGACTATTTTGATTAAAGAAGTGCACATTTTAACTAGTATGACTATTCGTTACACATTCAGAGACCAAGATGACTATTAACCCAAATAAAAATTGTACAAAATTATAAGTCACTTAATAATACCAATGAAACTTTAATGTTATTTTTTTACCGGACCTTTTACTATTTATTATTGTCACTTCTTAGTGAATGATAATTTTGTAAAGTAATTCATAATTTCCCATATTAAATTGACTATTTTAATACGTGTGAAATTGTCAAAGTGACTTATAATTTGAGATAGAGGTAATGCTATATAGTTGAGGGTTGTAAATACAGGTCATGGTAACAGTTGTGTCACTATCCTTGATATTGTGGAAAATTACGGTCAAATGTGGCCTCAATTGCAGTCACATTGTGGTTTTTGAAACATGAAAAACTGTTATGTTGCAGTCTGGTTTTGGTTGCGGAACCAACGATGAGTTTCAAGACATTTCATTGGTTTGAAATAGCAATCATTTGAGGAGGGGTTTGGGGGACAGAAAGTAGAGGTTGGACTTTGGTATGATAAGAGCTTGTGAGTTTGAATCCCTCCACCAACATTTCTAACAACTGGTTACTAACATTTATCTTTAGAAAAATTGCAATTATTGTAGAATGAGTGATTCTTTGAGCAGTCGTATAATCAGGTATTTAACTCCATTCATATTCATAAATTTACACAAGGACTGTGAGTATATTCTTTATTTTGAGATGCCAACAGAACAGTGAATGCCAGCAATTTGTTCAAGCCTTTTTCTTTTCTTGAATCTGATCTTCCTATCACTTATCTTTTACTCCGTTTATTTTGGTCCTTTATACTTAAAATATTCATTTTGAATTTTTTATCCGTTATCTTTGCAATGTTATGCCAATTCATCCTTTTACTTACAACCGCAACTACCATAAGCCCTACCTGTACCTTCGCTATTTGTACCTTCCTTTCACTATATTTGTATTGAAAAAAGAAAGAACAGTAGCTACAGCAAATTTTGATAGAAGAGAACCAAAAGCGGCATGTCGCAGGCCCATATCCAAACTTTGAAAATCATGAATCCTACTGAAGTTAAGGGTTTTCGAGAAAAGAATAGGCATTTAAGTGGTATTTGATGGATATTTTGACATATCACAGGCTAAGTTGGATAGCTCACGGCTAGCTCAACTCACAGTTAGGACAATTTAATGTAGGTAGTAAATGGATGAGTTTGTTCAGCATTGCTAAGATAAATAACCAAAATGAATCTTTTAAATATAAATGTTTAAAATTAATTTTGAGTAAAAGATAAAATAAAAAATATATTTTAGTTTATTTTTAAGCTTTAGCAAAAGTCTTTTGCAATAGCCTATGATTAAATGGTAATGAATTTTCTTCTATATCTATTTCAAAAACAGGTCACTATGTAATCCTATAGCAAATGCGACACCATTTAGTTATGTGAAGACTGAGCACATATGTGGAAGGCCTTTGGGACTCAGATTTGACAAGAAAACAGGTGAATTATACATTGCAGATGCATATCTTGGGCTGTTGAAGGTGGGGCCTGAGGGAGGTTTAGCAACATCTCTTGCAACTGAGACTGAAGGGGTGCCTCTAAGATTTACTAACGATGTCGATGTTGATTCAGAAGGAAATGTTTATTTTACGGAAAGCAGTTCTATTTATCAGAGGAGGTATGATTCTGTTGTTAAACTTTCAGATGCTGAATTGCATATTTTTTAAATTTCCATCATTTTGTGTGTAAAAAGTATTCAAATAAAGTTGAAGTTCATTGGAAACATGTGAGAACTGCATGAAGGGAATAATCATAACCTTAAGAGGGCACTTAACCTGCATATATAAGTTTCGTAGAAGTAATTTTGATGTGCAAAATGTGTTATTAAGGACAATGATTTAACTGGGATGATTATTGAGTTTTGGCTCCTATATGTACTTTCTTTGCATATGTCAAGCTTTTCATTTGCATTGCATGTACCTTGAAGTTTTTAATTCTGCAATACTTATATTAAATTGTTTCATTTCATCGTCTTCTTTCTGACATAATTTGTGTACAGGAATTTCATGCAGCTGGTATTTTCCGGGGACGATAGTGGAAAGGTTTTGAAATACAACCCTGCAACAAAGGAAACCACTGTTCTAGTGAGGAATGTTCAATTCCCAAATGGCATTTCCTTAAGCAAAGATGGTTCCTTCTTTGTTTTTTGTGAAGGGTCTATTGGCAGGTCAGTAAACCTTAAACCTTACCTCTTTAGCTAGCTGTCTTTTTTTTTATTTTTTTATTTTATGAGCAAATGTTAGAGTGTTAGTAAATTAGTGTGTTATGCAGGTTTCTTAAGTTTGAAACTTGGACCTCCTAGTTAGTACTTTTTCGGTGTTCTTAGCTCACCAATTGAGCTGCCTGTTTGAAAATTTTATCTGCTATAGCAGGGTTAACATACTATTTTCTTTTAGAGTGATTTATTGATGAAAGAATTTAAAAACTAAAAGAGTGTGTTAACCTGATAAACTAAGCTTAATGTTTTCAAGTCATATATTATATTGTCAACGAGGTGTCAATATCAGTTTAGTGGTTAGAGTTTGACCAGTAGCCTCAAGTGCCACGTCAATTAATAATAATTTTCTTCTTCCACAGTTTTTTTTTTTGTTTGTAAACACAGTCCTAATGTTAAAATAAATGATAACTTTTCATTTCAATAATTTCTTATTGTGTAGATTACGTAAATATTGGTTAAAAGGAGAAAAAGCTGGAACTTCAGAGATCTTAGCCATCCTACCTGGTGCTCCTGACAATGTGAGGGTGAATGAAGATGGTGATTTTTGGGTGGCACTTCACTGTAGAAGATCAATGTTTGCATACTATACTGGTTTATATCCAAGGATAAGGAAAGCTATACTTAAACTTCCAATACCAACAAAGAATCAATACCTATTTCAAATTGGAGGTAAGTTACATGGTGTGATTGTGAAGTATAGTCCTGAAGGTAAATTGTTGCAGATATTGGAGGATAGTGAGGGAAAAGTTGTTAGAGCAGTGAGTGAAGTAGAGGAGAAAGATGGTCAACTTTGGATTGGAAGTGTTCTTATGCCTTTTATTGCTGTTTATAAATTATGATCACTTCTTTTCTACCTTTGATCTTCTTCTCTACCACAAGTTTATTTTTTATTTAGCATTGTCAATAATGTACCTCAAGTTATCGGTGGCATAGAAATCCTGTGATGAGCTTTGGTTCCATATTGCCTTTTTTTTTTTTGTTAACATGTGCAATATTATCAATCAGCATGTTTTAGTTGAAATCAACAAAATAATAAGAGCAAATATAATAAGAATGTGTTACTATGTTCACCTAAAATGTATGTATAAATTGATTGATATCTAAAGTTATGAATCTGATAGGAATTCACAATTTTGAAAGCTTCAAACCTTGTTTTAGGGGTCCTAAACAAGGTAATTTATTCATTGAAAAGTTAAGTTTGTCTCTTTCTAATTAGTAATATTGTTAAACAATGCCATGAAGGTACTCAATAGCATTTGTCTTTTTAATAGGCAAAATAACTTCATTATTTGGTATGGCAGTAAAATTTGTTCTACATGCATTTCACCTTTTGTTTTTATCATTCCCTGACCACAATTCTGAGAATTCTGATCCCTTGGAGTGCCAATGCAGTAGCAGCAACTGGCAGGTTGAAACTGAGATAGTTATCTATGTATCCTAGTTGTCAATGCTGCATGGAAACACTGCTCCATGGCAAAGAGGTTCCTTTTCCTCCAATTGTAAAAACTCAAATATGTGAGCCTTGAGAAATGGAATACCAATGTTTACCATCATAACCCAATTGCTGCAACTACTTAAACAATCACTCTTTGCAGACACTTTGATATCAGTCTTGGCTCTACAACGTTGTTGCATATAAATAAATAAGACTTAAAAGCCGGCAACACATAAACCAAATACATAGCAGACAGCAGTCTGACCATATCTCATCAATGCAATTCTTTTGAACTTGTGATTTTTTGAAAGAGCTTGTGACATGTCCATATACTCTTTAGGATAGCTTATAGAGAAAACTTTAAGCTTATATTTTTTTATTTTTTTTGAAACAGCAAAACTATATTAACAGCAAAATCCCCACACAAGAAGTGAAAAGGGCAGCCAAGGAAGATACAAGCCGAAAGGGCTCGGCGAACTCAAAACAGAACCTGCGCTACAAACAGCTACAAGCCCTAACCGAGAAACAGCCTCTACAAAACAACACCACAAAAAAAACAGCAGACAAAGAACAAAAGCAAAAGCACAGGCAGCAGGGAGCCGAAACACCAAAGGCACAAAAACAATCTCCCAAGAATTAGCGCATGACACAATCCTTTGGGTTCCAATACCATTCATAAAACAAACAAGTTGGATTCTTCAATCTATTCAAACTCCATTGCCAAAACAACACTTTTATTTCCTCCACCAAATCATTAACTCCTTGGATTTCATTATTAAAAATCCTTTTGTTCCTCGCATTCCAAATTACTCAAATTGTCGCATGCCAAATTAGCCACAAGCCCTTTCAAAACTTCTTGTTATTTCCTTCGGTGCTCAACACTCGAAATGGACAAACATGTTTTGCTGAGTAATGAAATTAAAATCAATCCACTTCATCACATTGTACCAAATAATACGCGCCGAGCCACAATGGAGGAAAAGATGAATAGCCGTTCCCGGTGCTACATTATTACAAAAGACACAAGACACCGGAGCATCCATCGGTAAGATTCTTCTCATAGCAAGATTTACTCTTGTTGGAATCCGATCAAGCAATAGTTGCCAAGAGAAAGCAATTACTTTGGAGTTTGGACGGTGCCAGACTTTCCCATATTTGGCCAAACACATTCCTCTCTAAAGCACTTCCATTATCTTCCAACAACATCAATTCCTCCAACACCTTATAAGTGGACCGAACCGGAAAAAAAAAACCCTTCCTCCGGACGCCACCACCAACAGTCCTCTTCTTGGCTTCTTGAAAAAGAACAACTCCAGCCAAAGCCTCCACCAATTCATTAAGTAATTCCTTCTCCCATTCAAACAACGGTCTACGCCAAGAGAATGTCAACAAAGGCACCCCTTATACCAAAACCACCAACTCACTCACCTTTGCTTCTTGATTATTAGAAATGGAGTATAGTCTAGGAAATTTGGTACTTAATGGAATGGTACCCCTCCAAGCATCATTCCAAAAATTCGAGTTTCTCCCACATTCCCGATTTTTCTAGCCACCTCCCTATTGAACCAATCAACTCCAATCACATTCTCAAGAGACATTAGATCCTTCCACCACGAAGCGGCCAAACTCGGCCAAGGTTTGTGGTCTTCTTCCACCAAACACCCGATCCGAGAGCCATATTTCTCCACTAACACCCTCTTCCATCACGATTGATCTTTATTAAGCACTCTCGACATCCAGTTAGACAAAAAGTTCAAATTTACCACCTGAATATCTTTCATACCTAGACCCCCATATGGCGAGGTCGACACATCGTTCTCCACTTTACCCAACAAGCCCCCCCTGCATATAAAATCTCTTTGAATTCTAACAGTTTTCTTCCAAACTTTAACTGACATCTTCAAGAAGAATAGATAAAAATTCAAAATCGAGGTTAACACCGAGTTAAGAAGAACTATCCGTCCTTCAAGAAGAACACCAATTATGTCGACCTTGATAACACCATACTTAAAAAGAAAAATGTTATGTTCTTATAAAAGAGAAAAATCAAGAAAAAGTCAAGAATATGAGTTAGAAATCACATCGTAAAATCAACTCAAAGTACATTTGAATTGATATAGATATATTTCATTGTATTATCCTCTTAAAAAGTAACCATCCTATCAATGACTTTTTATATCAACACATATACAAACTCAACCATCTTCATGTTTGCCCAGTAGTGGCACCTTTGGAATAATATGAAGAGATTATAAAAATTTAGGAAGTCTGGTGAGACTTTAAACACTTGAACCTCGTGGACTCCAGAAAATTAAATAGAATTGTCTAAGTCAAGATCTTTGCCTGAAAATAGATCATTATGGATGAATTCTCCATTGTTGATGCTCTTATAATTCAGAATAAAAATACATCATCATTGGTGAATACTTACTTGACACTATTGAATGATAAAAAAATACGAGTTAATTAAGTTTTTAATCTCTATAAATATTTACAGTTTTGTTTTTAATAATAAAATCACACTTTTTAATTTCTGTGACATTTTTCATAAGCATTTTAAGGACTAAAACTGTTGATGAAAATTTTTGACAGGGACTAAAGTACTGATGGAAAAATTTACAGGGACTAAAAATGTTGATGAAAAATTTTATAGAGACTAAAAAGTGTGATTTTACTTTGTAGGGACTAAAAACAAAACCGTGAATATTTGCTTAATTAACCCAAAAAAGAAAGAATAAGAAGCATAAAAATGAGATCACTTTCATAAAACCAGGAGTTTGAGAAACTTGTTCAACAAGCTCAAACTTATTTTATTAATTATTAATTATTTATTAAAAAATAATATTAGAGATAATAACAATATTAGAGAGCACAAGACAAGAGTCCCTACCGTTACATTACATCACACTCACACAGGTGGAACAAAGTTTCTTTCAGTTCTCCCGCCTCGACGCACAGATGGTATGTTAGGGTTCTTCTTTCTTCCTCTTTCTTTTTCAACTTCAATCGATTTTCTCTTTCAATTTCTTTATCTAATATAATATTTCTTATTAATCTTTCAATTTTCGAATTTCAGAGTGACATAAGAAAATGGTTCATGAAAACACACGATAAGCCCAAAAATGCCGCCGCCGCCGCCGGTAACTCCTCCAACAAACCCTCCGATCAACCCAAGCCTCCTCCGGCTAAACCCGACCCGGACAAAACGGTTAGTCCTATTACATTTTTTCGTTCCACATACTTGATTTTTGTAATTCATTTTCTTTACTTTTCTTTTCCTGTGAAGTTAAGATAATTATTTTGCTTCAGAATTCGTAGATTCAATTGTATGATGCATGAATGAAAAACTATGAAATTTGAAGAATGCCATAGAGTTTATTTTATTTTTTATTTATTTGGACATGTTTACATTGGCCACTGAACTAAAATGTTGTTTTGCATGATTATTGTGTAGAGGTTTGTTTGCATGTACAAGTAAAATAATTTGATGTTTTTTTTTTTAGTGAACATTGCCCATTTTTAATAGGAAATCGCTGATTTTTAACAAGAAAATGCTGATTGTTATGAATACTTTTAATTGGTTCATTTTGACCGTTACCCGAATTTGATTTCCGTCGAAGATGGAAGTTACCGTACTTTGTTTATTTAAAAACAATACACGCGCGTGAGAGAGGAGGTTTTAATGCGTTTGTATGTTTCTTGCCGGTTTCCCTTCGTAACAAACAGCATCACTCTTGTTAATAACAAGTAGCGGTAATAACACGTGTGTCTACATGGGTCTGGACCGAGTGTCACATGTTAATTAAACCAATGAGTGGAACAAATCAAAGCTTCGTTTTTGGTAACAGATAGACACTAGAAAGTCATTAAAGAATGGTTCTTTGTAAATGTTCACTCGCGCTTAATGGGTTTCAACAGGAGATTCATAATCCAAGGAACTAATTGTCTCTTCATAGGGTTTAAGGACTAATTGGTTTTTTTATATATGAAAAATTGCGAATGTTAAGGAAACACACTGTCCTTTTGCAGGTACCTGCTGAAGGTCAAGCAAGTTCAGGCAGAAGGAAAACTAGCAAATACTTTGATACAGATAAGTCAAAGGCGAAAGATGAGGTAGAAACACAAGTGCTACCTGCTAAAAGAAAGACTAATGAAGATAACAGAGATGACTCTGTTCTGCCCACTAATCAAAAGAAGGTTGCTGGTTCCACTCCTACTAAAAAATTGAAGAGTGGATCGGGTAGGGGAATCCCCCAGAAACCTGTAGATTTGGATGAAAGTGATGAAGAGGATGAGAAAGATGCTGTGACTCCTATTAAATCTGGTGGAAGGGGTCGTGGTGGAAGAGGAGCATCAACATCAGCATCTGGTGGAAGGGGCCGAGGGGGTGGTAGGGGAACTGCCCAGAAATCTGCAGCTATGGAAGAAAATGACGAAGATGACGAGAATAATGTTGCGTCTGCTGCTAAATCTGGTGGAAGGGGTCGTGGCGGAAGAGGAGCTTCAGCACAAGCATCTGGTGGGAGGGGCCGAGGGGGTGGTGGTAGGGGTGGATTCATGAATTTCGGTGAAAGAAAAGATCCTCCACACAAGGGAGAAAAGGTTCAAATTTATCAAATATCTGGATCTTTCAATTGAAATTTTTTCTTTGATGATTATCTGAAAATTCTTTCATGTTCCAGGAAGTCCCTGAAGGTGCTCCTAACTGTTTAGCTGGTTTAACGTTTGTAATCAGTGGAACACTGGACAGGTATTCATATAAATCTCTAGACTTGCACCAAGCGGAAGTTAGTTCACTAATGAGTTGTTTACCTTATTTGTTGATGTTTAGGCTCTCTTTCCATATTCAGTGTTTAGGTTATTAATTATATCATGTCATTTTCACTCTCTTCAGTTTTTATGTTTTACAGTTTGGAACGAGAAGAAGCGGAAGATTTGATCAAACGCCATGGTGGCCGTGTCACCGGATCAGTCAGCAAGAAAACAGTAATAAAATGCTTTTTATTCAATTGCAATTAAATTTACTTAATCAGTATGTGATTAACATTTTTGTTTGCAGAACTATTTGTTATGTGACGATGATATTGGGGGAAGAAAGTCTGAAAAAGCTAAAGAGCTAGGGTGGGCACTCTTATATTTATACTTTTAAATATTACTAGGTAGTTTAAAAAGTTTTCATATTTTGCTAACGCTTATGTTTCTCTTCATATAGAACTTCATTCCTCACAGAAGATGGATTGTTCGACATGATTCGGGCATCTAAACCTGCAAAAGCTCCTAAGCAAGAGGAATGCAAGAAATCTGTGACTAAGGCTGTTCCAGTGCCATCTCCATCAAAAGTTCTCCCGAAAGCAGAAACAAAGGGTAAACCCTATAAAACATTTTGTAGTTTTACATTACTTGTGTTGTCCTTTTGATTGCCCTTATTATTGAAGAGTTAGCAGCAGCTCTTAGAGTAAAGCTGTTCAATCAAAGGCTGCTTATTTATTTATGTTCTGAGTTGCATTCCTTTATAACAAATGCAGCCTCTTTGCCTTCATACTCACCTTCCAACCAAGCCAAGCCTAAGAAAGCTGCTACTGCTCAGTCTAATTTGACGTGGACAGAGAAACATCGACCTAAAAATCCCAAAGATATCATAGGGAATCAGTCACTGGTATAATAACTTGTCCTCATTAGTGATTACCATATTTCAGTGGTTACTTTTTATCATATGTATACTTGGATATGGATCATCATTTTCCCTTTTCTGAAATGTGTAAATAGGTTGCACAGCTTCGAACTTGGTTGAAAGGTTGGCACGAGCAATTTTCTAACACTGGTGGTAATAAAAAAGGAAAAAAGCAGAATGACCCTGCTTCTAAAAAGGCTGTCTTGTTAAGTGGAACCCCTGGTATAGGCAAAACAACTTCAGCAAAGCTGGTGTGTCAGGAGCTTGGTTTCCAAGCCATAGAGGTGGGGACATTTCTTATGAAATTTATGTGCCAATGGTGGTATTTCATCACCTGATTTTCCTCGCATGTCCATGTTTGTGTTGAAGGTAAATGCTAGTGATAGCCGTGGAAAAGCTGACAGCAAAATTGAAAAGGGAATTAGTGGAAGCAATGCAAATTCTATCAAGGAACTTGTGACCAACGAGGCCCTTGGTCGTAATATGGATAGGTTGGTCACTCATTATCGTAATAAGTAATCTGTGAGTCCATAACTTACACATTGTTAAGTCTCTAATTGTAAATTTCAGGTCAAAGCAGTCCAAAACTGTGCTCATTATGGATGAGGTTGATGGGATGTCAGCTGGTGATAGGGGTGGTGTTGCTGATCTTATTGCTAGCATCAAGATATCAAAAATTCCTATTATCTGCATTTGTAATGACCGTTACAGTCAGAAACTGAAGAGCCTAATGAACTACTGTTTGCTTCTTAGTTACCGGAAGCCTACAAAGCAACAGGTCTTTCCTGCATACTGCTCACTGCTAGATGCTATTGCTTCTCTTTTATATAAAATTTAAAATCATCATTCATTTAGATTATGTCCTTTTGTTTCTCTCTTTTCATCAAGTCGTTTTGTTCAAGTTCTATTTATTTAACATGTGAAAAGAATAGCAATCCCTTGTTTGTACAAATATTAGGGGTGGCCCCGCCAATTGTTTAATGGTTGTCTATATTCACCATAATAGAGTTGACTTTGCCATTTATTTGAACAAATGAGTGTTATTATTGCTCAATACTTATGGGAGATAAATATACCATTTTTATCAAGGCTAATATTTGATTTCTAATATGTCCTTTTGTTTGATAATTACTCTCTCTTTCATGATCACATTATGTTACTTGACTATTGAACAAGAACATGATTTACTTGTTTTGTTTCTATTAATTGAGCTTGCTCAGTTCTTGAATGTCATAAACTTCAACATTAACTTACATGTCTGTCTGTCTTGCGATATTGATGTTCCACTTTGGCCAAATTTAATGTGTGACTTTCTTGAATCTCTAAACTTTTGGTGTTGCGTATGATCTTGACTTTGGATTTGTTTTCAATGATCTGAGTTTTCATCTATGACGACTTAGTTTGGCTATCTTGTTACCCTTAAGTGAATCTGGTTAAAATTCGTAAATCTTATATATAGAGAAAGTATACTTATTCTCTCATCTCCATATTTTAAACTACCTCCTTGGTGAAATATCTAGGGCCGGTCTCATTTTAAGAAAATTCACGTTTATCTAGTTTGATAAAGAAGATAATGAAAAAAGGGAAGATTCAGAAGAAAAAAGGGAGGTTAACCTTCGTAAAGTGAAATTAAATGAGGGGAATTCTTATACTCAGCAAAAATATGAATAGTAAATGCAGTGATGAATGAATAATAATTGGATAGCAAATGAAATGACCTCATCCAAGTGTAACTCTATTCAATGTTATAACTTTCGCCTCAACTTTAAAGTCATTCAACAGTTTTGGGTGAAATAACCTCATCCAAGTGCAACTCTGTTCAGTGTCTTAACATTTGCGTCAACTTTAAAATCATTGAACAGTTTTGAGATGGATGCAAAAATTGTTTGTTCTTACCTTTTTGACAGTGATATGTAGTATGTTATCCCACTGTTTTCCCTCCGCCCCCTAATATTGAAAGATGGGGTATATCTGAATAAAAAAAATATTGTTCTATCCTCATGAAAGTGAATTTCATTGCTAATGGCATATGGTGTATCATATATGAGGGTTTAATTGTCTAAGTTTTTGTATCAGACCTGCTTACTCTAGAATGTGAGTTATCTTACAGCTTGTAGCTTTAGTTTTAAGTCTGAAAATATGCTTAATATGTTAAAACAAGCATGCCGAGGTGTGTCAGCTTAAAACTGAAATTTTTATTTATGCCAGATGGCAAAGAAGTTTATGGAGGTTGCTAAGGCTGAAGGGCTTCAAGTTAATGAGGTAATTTCTGCCAACATAGTCTATCTTATATCTTGGAGAGCTTTACTCTACTTGATTTTGTGGGCTATGAGGGTACACATTTTCTTGGAATCATTGATATCCGTCTCACAATTTTTTGTAAATTCATATTGACTAATGTATTTTCTTAAATCATTCATCATGTTTGTTTTAGATTGCTCTTGAGGAATTAGCAGAAAGAGTTAATGGGGATATGCGCATGGCACTAAACCAGTTACAATATATGGGCCTCTCCATGTCAGTTATCAACTACGATGATATTAGGCAGCGGTTACTTACCAATGCGAAAGATGAAGACATTTCACCATTCACAGCTGTTGATAAGTATGATATTCATATCATCTAAGTACTGCACTTAAACATGCTTTATTGTCATACTCTTGATTCTAATTTCCTTTTGGCTTGCATTGGTGTATCTTTGTTCTCAATATTTGTGGTTGTGTTGACTTTCTATTTTTCTTATCCATTAAATCTGCTACATTTTATTAACCTTTTTTGTTAGTCCAAGACCTTCAGTGGTCTGTCAAATCATGTGATCACATTGCTCTGATATTCCGTGCTTTCATTCATGACATTGCAGTTTGATTGTGCTTATATTAAGGGCTTTTACAATAAATTTTTATTCTTACATAATTAGTTTTGGTGCAAATATCATCTAATTATAGCTAGATTTTGGGATAACTTTTGTACATAGCCTCAATCGGAGGCTTTCTGGATTTTCAAATTCATGCAATAATATAATCTGATAGGGTAAGGAAAAATATATGTTTGACTGTAAGGGATCAATTGTTGTGGCCTTCTGGTAGCAAAGTAGGGTTTTATTCTATTTATAAAATCCTTGTAAAATACTACTCCAAAATGAAATATAAGCCAAAATGGTAGTTGATAAGTTGATTATGTGGTTTAAAATTAAGTCCACATACATACTACCTTTTTGCTTCTATTTAATTCCAGAGGAGTATTTGTACATCTGTTAATTTGTTGTCATTTGACTCATTTCGTCAGTGATTCAAGGTGGGCTCTGCATGGCAATAATTTCATCCTTTGAAATCTGAAGCATTAACTGTCCAGAAGACTGTGACTAAATTAAATTGCATGACACTTTTTTTTTTTTTGTCTTGTAGGCTTTTTGGTTTTAATGCTGGAAAGATGAAAATGGATGAGAGGATTAATCTTAGCATGAGTGACCCTGATCTTGTTCCTCTACTTATCCAGGTTCTTTAATTCATTTCCATTTTTTTATGCCTTGTTTTGTTTCGGACTCATCTTAGCAGGCCAATTATATGATGAAATTTTCACTTAGTGGTCTAGTGTTTTATACCACCGCTTGCATTAACCTTGTTCAACTTTGATAGACCAATTTGGCTTCTCATCTTATAATCAAGTCATATATGTCTGCAAAAGCAACATATCTAGTTAATAAAAATAACAATGGCTGATTGAACTTAAATTTTATTAAAATTAAAATGACATTAACACCATATAACTTGCCAAATAGTATATGTTGGAATTGGCCATATTCAAAAAATATTTAAAACCTGCCATATTAATTGGTCCTTGCATAATCTTCTTATTCATGAATTTTCTAAAAGGGAAGGTTATAGATTTATTTGGGCCTGTGTGTTTGCTGCTAATGCAATCATATCTCAGGGTTGGAAGTGGTGAAGACTTTTCATTTACATGGAATAATATAATAGTTAAAAATAGCTTTTGCTGATTTCATATTCAGTAGTAATTTACTTTATTGCCGGATAGCCCTGATTGCCTTAATGTTGTGTACTTGGTGTTCAAATATTCCTCATGTTTTTTTTCTTTTTGACACTATATGGCAGGAAAATTATATTAATTATAGACCAAGCTCGGCCGGTAAGGATGACAATGGTGTAAAGCGCATGAATCTGATTGCCCGTGCTGCCGAGTCTATTGCTACTGGAGATATAGTGAACGTACAGATTCGCAGATATCGACAGTGGCAGCTCTCTCAAACTAGTTCTGTTGCATCATGTATACTTCCGTACGTAGCCTTGTCACTGCTCTGGAAAATAGCGAAATTTCCTTATTGAATCTTTCTCCATCCTGTTCATCTTTTCTCTTTATCATTGTTTCAGTGCTTCATTGCTACATGGGAGTAGGGAAATACTTGAACAGGTAAAGTATAGTTTGTTCCGTGCGTATCATTGCAATATATCATCTCTTCCCTGACCCCCTTTTTTCTTTTTCACGCTCAGGGTTTCAGAAAATGTTATATTAACACAGTCCTTGAATTGAATGTATTATGTGTTGAATTTATAGGGTTAATCTTGTTTGATATGGAGGCTGGAAAAAGTAATACCCAAAATAATAAAATTTTATTGGCAGTAATATGATTGATCTACTTTGTGTTGTTATAGAAGACATATGACATACTAATACAAGACTTTTAATCATAATTAAATAAGGAAACAAATCAAGAAAATAGGCAAACAAAATCGCAGCGATAATCTAATCTAGGCGAGACATTTGACTTTTAGTTTGGTTGCAATCCCCAGTCCAAATACTTGGTTAGAGATATAATAGGATTAATGGATCTTTATAACTAAAGATTTATCCAGAGTTTAATGAATGGTTTCATATCTTGAACAATAGTCATATGTGACTGGCTTTCGTGGGATATTTGTTTCTACTGTTTTTTTTTTCCCCCATTGAACTCACCTGATTATGCTTTTAGGCTTTAGCTTTGCATCATAACTGGTATTATTTCTGCAGGGAGAACGGAATTTCAACCGATTTGGTGGGTGGCTGGGGAAGAACTCGACAATGGGCAAAAACATGAGGCTTATGGATGACCTGCATGTTCACATTCTTGCATCTCGCGAATCTAGTTCGGGAAGGTAAATATGAGTGCAACATTTTACTTTATCCTGCTTTCTCATGCATCTGGCTCAGAGAGTCTAATTTCATCCGGTGACTTGCTGATTCTTCTGTCAGTACTTGCAAATTAATTGTAAGCCTTTGATTATTTTGGTAAGGTTTTGGATGGAAACCAAGTGTAGCTTAAACCCTGTGAATTTGATCAGCTGTCAAGAAGCTGATTTTTAGTTGTGTTAACGTACAAGTCAATGTTGGGAACTATGTACCTCTAAAAATCTGGGTTGTAATTTGGTTGTGGTCTATGCATGCATGTCTGTTAGGAGGGTATGGAAGTTATTATGTCCAATAGACTTTTTAAAAGGCAAAGGCTTTCATTACAACATCGTCTTGTAGATTCATTGTGCTTTCACAACATATTGCAGGGATACTATTCGCCTGGAATACCTTACTACTCTTCTTAAGAACTTGACAGAACCCCTCCGAGTTTTGCCTAAGGTTGGTAGTACATTATGTTTTTTTTTAAGGAAACTTTTTGATTTAGACATGAAATGTTTTAAGCCGAACTGTCGAATTTTAGTTGATTCACGCATGTGTTTCTGGAAATTATCAGGCTGAAGCTGTTGAGAAAGTTGTGGAATTTATGAACACATATTCAATCAGTCAGGAAGATTTTGACACTATAGTAGAGTTATCGAAATTCAAGGTTCCTTAACTATATTTAACGCTGTCTCTTTACCTCAGACTGATATCAACCTCAGGTTAATTTTTTGATATTCTATTCATCAGGGTCGTCCTAATCCGCTAGATGGCATACAGCCTGCCGTTAAGTCAGCCTTGACAAAAGCATACAAAGAGCTAAGCAAAACTCGAACTGTTAGAGCTGCGGATCTAATTACTCTTCCTGGAATAAAAAAGGCACCCAAGAAGCGGATTGCTGCTATTTTAGAACCAGCTGATGAAGGAGTGGAACAGGGTGATGGTGGCAACACTTTGGATGAGAGTGAAGAAGAGAACACCTCTGACGTAGATGAGTCAGGTTAGTAATTTTTTTTTCTTCTTTTCCTTTTCTATTATTCTTCATATATTACAATAGATCCACAATCATTGGACTCTAATGACTGGAACTCTATAGCACTATATTACTCTCATTAATTTATTCCTTATACATTATTCTATGATGCATGATGCAATAGAAGGTGCCGCAACTGGCGAGAAGCTGAAGTCAGAACTTCAAAGTTTGAATTCAAAGGGTAAGACATGTGCTATTGGCATGTTTATTGATTTGAATTTTGGGCGATTTTATCCTTTAAATAGAAGAGTGTAGCTGATTGATGATCTATATTTGTTTATGCAGGCGTGCAAGTACAATTGGAATTGAAGGGATCGGGAAGTTCCAAGAAGGTATCCGGTGGTAGAGGTAAAGGTGCTTCTGCATCTGCGCAGAAGGGTGCTCAAACGTCAAAGACTCCTGCAAAAAGAAAAAGGTGAAGTAATATTAAATGTGCCTTTTTCTGGGGACATTACTTGGATGAGTTGTATATCAACCCTACTATTCATGTAATTGATGTTAGGTCTTTCTAAATTTTTGAATTGTTTATTAGAAAGTTTTCTAGGAGGATTTCGTGAACCTATCTATTTGACCGTTTTTCTTAAATGCAAATGATGCCTTGTGATATAAAATCACCTCAAACTAAAAGAAAAGTTTTATGGTACAATTATAAGATCGGAAATGTTGTATATGATTTAGTGGTAGGTGGTAAAAAAGCACAAAAGAACAGATTCACCGATGAAAATGTTGCACCAGATGAATAGAAATATTAGAAGATATAAGATTAGAAATATGACATTAGAAACAGTTGAGGTAAAAGCTATGTAGTTTGATCTATGGAGTCGATTTCACTGGGTGGTAAAAGAGTTGGTTGTTGATGTTAGTAAGAAACTCTGATTTTTTTTTTGAAGCAAGAAACTCCAAATTTTTTTTTGAAGAAGCTAAATTAGCCCACCTAAATTGGGGCTGGGAGAATCGAACCTGAGACCTCAAGGAGGATCACGCTCCAAAATTGATTTGCAGAAAAGAACGAAGATGCCACTCGGTGCCGATTCACAACCTTATTCCCTCAACTTCCATTTTTAATGAATTCAGTATATTATGGATACAAATTTGATTCGAGGCTTTTCTCCCATCAATCTTTGTCACTCTCACCCTGCATGATTCTTTCCAAAATCCCAATTGCTTTGGTGGTATTAGTACTTATGTGTTAGGCTTTAGATAAGCATCAAACAAATCAAATAAGTAATGAAATGATGGAAAACACTATGTTAAGATTAATCACCTCGTGATAACGAAATGATTGAACATATTTGATATGCTATGCGAAATGAAGAAATTGCTGGAAAAGAGTAACATGTCTTCTATGTCGAGAGCCCAAGGTGAGTTAACACTTGTTTTTTAATAGAGTCAAACGACGTTAAAAAAAGAGGTGGGGTCTATGTCAATTGAAAAATTAATTAAGGGAGGTGAGTGTTGAGTTTAAAACTAGAGGGGTTGTTTATGATATTCAATGAAAACCTTGGGAGGTAGGTGCAATTTCGCCTTATATAAGCTCTATACTAAATCAGTAAATTATGTCTAAATGAGTATTTCTGCAAATTTTGTATCATTTTTCTTGTATTATTTATTGTCTGGAGAAGTGATAAATAGGACAAAGAATAGTGTTTTGATTCAGAAGTAATGCATGCATCCATGTGCCATCTGTTTATCATATACACTTTTCTTATAACTAAAAAGAAATTGTGATATTGTTAACGTAAAGATAAAATGTGTTTAAAAAAATATATCTTGTAAGCTTTTTTTACAGGATATTTTCCTATAAATTGTAAGCTAGATTTTGTAAGTTATATCCAAAGTTTGGTGAAATTAGTTTATTAACATATTAAACTATTTTCATAAGATTTTTCAAACTCTCCAACAAGTCCATCTGCTAGTAGATAAGTCCTAATAAATTATTGATAAGGTAGTCAAATGCAGTGTAATTTGAAGAAACCACCTCTTAGCCATCTAATTACTTGAAATATTTTATCTTAGATGTGTATAGGAAAGTTTGAGTAAAATAAAAAGGAAATAGAAAAGGTACATGCTAGGTTACGTGACCTATTCATCATGTAACGCACCTCTCACAAGAGCTTACTTTATCATTTGATGTATCTAATCTCATGATACTATATTACAGTTTTTGTATATGTCGCACCCTTGTTTAAAACACCACCCAAATTTAATATAAACACTGTATATATTTAAATTGATAGCAACTATTAAAAACCATGTGAGGACAGAGTGTTGGGCATGGACAAAGAATAATAAAAATTCCACTATGACTCTGTCACATTCTTTGCTGTATAATTTCCCTTTTTTGGTCCAGATAACTTTTTTTTTACATCAATGGGGTCTACCCTAACCTCCACGACTATGAATTTCCAGAAGAGCAAAAAATGCACATTAGGGACTATTTTGGAATTTTGATACATTGAGAGGACTATTGTGACTACTCATTACACATTCAGAGACCAAAGTGACTATTATCCCTTAAGTCAAATTGACGTTTTTATGTTTAATATACCTTTTTTTTTTACCAGCCCAGAAGATTATAAGAAAAATGGATGTGATATTGTGATTTAGAAACATATATAACTCAAGTACTTTGCCATGATTTATGAACAACTCTCGACATTTTTGGTATCTCTTCCTATTACTATGCTGCTCATGATATCTAAAATATCCTGAATTTGTTTATGCTTATATAAAAATTACATTGTATTCTATAAAAAGAATAAATCACATTGTAGTTATTTGAGTCTTAAGTCTATTCATTAATATATTTATAGGTTGATCTGAGCCTTGATCCCATCTCATATATACTTAAGTCCACTTATAAGCCATGCGTGTAACTTCATTTTACTACTAAATATTTCAATCTGTTTGAAAGTCAAAGATCAATTTGATAGCTTACCACATTTACTTTGCTTCTTTATATAAGACACAGGTAGGCATCCACAGCTTCAAAATTTAAATAATGTCCATTATCGTTTGTCTAGTAATCAATGAAAAATAATAGAGAAGAAAAAAGTTCTGGTACCCACATTGTAATTATTTTTAACATTGCAATATACCCATCTCTCCCAATTAAATATAATTGAAAGATACAGTAGTTGATCAATGAAAGTTATAAGTAATACCTTTACTGTTTCTTTACTTCAAACATCAATAAAAGACACTCAAGTATTTGCACAATTTCAAAGTAACTATTACTCATTCATTTGATTATATTTTTGAAGAAGATTCCTTCGTTTGATTATGATTTTCGACATTGACTTATCGGCTACAATGATCACATACATGTTTGATATTGCAGTAAGTTTGTCAAAATTACAATGAGTTTGTCAAAATTACAATGAGTCAGCGTGATGCTAAACATGCACTACCAATGCTATAGAATTCTATGTAACCTATGCGAAAAGAAAATATCAAATTGTTCATTAGCGTCGGTTATACCCATGCTAATAACACAGCTTTTTTAAAACCAAACCAGATATCCCAAAAGGAGAAGTTGGAAAACGTCATCTCTCCTAAATGCAACTTCCAACTTATATGAAAGAAAATTAGTTGAGGAGTCATATTTGCAAAGTATTAGATGTTCAATTGGAGGACTGTGGTATAGTTAATTTGTTTTAAGGAGGTTATTCTAATAAAAGAAATTCCCTCATTGACACTCAAATCCTGAATTATTATATTTCCACAGTTTAGGGAAATTAGTATTGGTAGTACACAAACATCTGAAATCCATATTTGAAACCACTTTGAGGGCATTATGGGAGCTTGTAACTAAAGTTTAATCAATTCTTCAAAACTCAAACTAGCAAGCAAATCCTTATAAGTTAAATTTTACCTGCATTAAACTGCTCAAAGCTAAACAAAAACATAACCAAATAACTAAACTATAGATAGTACCAATTTACAGTTCAAATGGTTAAACCATCCGATTCAATTCGGTTTTTACACCACAAGTCAAGATCAATGCAGATTCAAAAACAGGCAAAGTCGACGAACTTTGCCGGGAGATAACAAAACAAAGACATGAAAAGAGAGAGACATAAGGAAGCAGCCATAAAAGATCATATTACAGTAAAGAATAATTTTATTATTCCATCTTCAATTTCTTGAGTAAAATTACTTACTGAATCGGGAACGGATTATCGCCCTTCTTATTACACAAAACCTTTTCACCCCACAACTTTCTATTGAATTATAATAGCAGCAGTACTAATTGAACCTAATTACATATATATTAATAATATATGCACTATATAGAAACCTTTGTGCTCTCATCAAGGACCCAAATCAACAAAGAGAAAATCAAGAGGGAGAAGAAAAAAACAAAAAGTTGGCTAAACCAAACCCATATTATAGCAGCTGCTATTAACCATTCATTCAAGTAAAGCTGGCCTTCATATTCCGTTGACTTTTTACATCTTTGGAATTTTCTGTGCATCTGCAATCATAGCATGATCTATTAGAATGTACTAATAAATAATGTTGAAGTAAACTTGGAAAGCTAATTAAATAGTTAGGTAAACTTAGAAACCAAAATATGGAATTAAAAAGAAGTTAAAGCTTCTCATGCATTTATTTATTTATTTATGATTTGGTGTTTTGGATTTGAAATCACATGGGGGAAGGAGAGGGAGAAGTTGTTGACCACCTCAATAACATAAGCGCTTATAATGATAAGCGCTTATTTATAAGCTATTTCTATAATAAAAGAAAAAAATAAGTTAAATTGTTTCCGTATAAGCTATCCTACAGAGCTTATGAAAATAAGCTTACAACATATGAACATGTCGTAAGCTGTTTTCAAGAGTTCTTCCAAACAGTCTCACAAGTGTTTAAGACAATTTATAAACTCAAATAAGTCAATCCAAACAGTCCCTCAGATTCCCAACAACCACGGAAAGCACGCAGCCAAGGGATCTCAGCTATTGGATGAATATCAGATGACTCCTTATGATTTCACCAAATCAGATTTGAAATATAACTTGAAATATGAGTCATCTAATATTTCAAGAGCCGAGATCTGCAACTATGTGAATACAGGGAATCCAATTCCTAAGACCAAAGGTTAGAGAACCTGCATTGAGCATCTACTTTCACCAACTAGGGAGCATTTTCAGTAACATCAACATGACTACCAGAACATCAAGCGAACCAGATGAAAATTTCAATGATTTAATGTTTTGTTCAAGTTAATAAGTGAACATTAATGAGCTAGATATCAGGAATCACAAGAAATGAAGCAATAATCTCACTTTTTTGTTTATTGACAATTGAATCTAGAATGCTGTCCAAAAGTTCCAAGCATCCAGCAAGCCGTTTCCAGCAATTTTCCTGTCATTTCAGTCAACCTTTAGCTTAATGAGAAATTATGTGGTGATCTCTATTTAATTATTACAAGCTATAAAGTATCACTGAAATGGAACCATGCAAAGTTAGATATAAAGAACTTTGATGTCACAGCATGTCAAAGATACAAAAGGAAATAAATTTATTTAACAAGCCAACCATTTAGTTACCCTATTCTCTGTGCAAGGCTTGCACAAAGATTTTGGTGGGAGATAGATAATACAAATGACAATTAGTAAATAAATTCAACGGTGAATTTTGTGCCTGTTATACTTGAAGGCCCCATCAAATGAGAGATAAATTTACATACCGGTGTTTACTGAATCAAGTGAAGGTGATTCATTATTTGAACTTTGATCCTAATCACATCAATAATAATTAAGGGTCCGCTTACTTTGTGAAAACATCTTTTGGTTTTAATTTTCTAAAACATGCGTTTACTTTAACTCGCTAATAAGAAGATGAAAGACTTTTGAAATTAACTACCTATGTATAAAACTTAGAAGAAACCATTCCAAGTGAAAAAGATTAATTACTACAGTGATGTGACACTATCTTGTTTATTTTTAATTTGATATTTAGTTCAAAATGCTAAAGCTTAGGTAGTTGCTTTGCAATTTTCAGTGACATATATAGGAAAACCACTTGATATATTTAATATTAGAAAGAAGTTAACACCTTTTCTTTTTTAAGGTTTGGACTAGTTTCTTAAACCTTAAGTACTCTATTAGCTACATCAATTCTCTATATTTCCTAAAAATCAAACCTAACATCCGTATATCAGAAGAAAACAATTTAGCAAAGAAAAGTACTTGCACATCAACAACTCAAGTCTTCCATATTACAATTGTATAACTTAAATCACATATTCCACAGGCCCACTTCAAGAGATCACCTAAAATATAAGTCTTAGTGCATGTTTGGAATCATTTTTGTCTCACAAAAGTGATCATGAACTGAAAAAGTTGATTTTGACATGTTTAAGGAGTTCTCAAGTAGAATTAGTTTTGTCTCTAGAATATAACATGAAGTTGAGATTGAAGTTTTTTTAGAATTTCTTTTCCTCCAAATATGATTTAGAGCCTCTAACTTAATGTTCTATTCACTTTCTCGCAAAGGTTTCCAAACATAAATCACTTTATATCAACTAACTTAAACAAAAGTCAATTTAACTAGATAATTTTTTATCATGGCAAAGCCAAACACACACTTAGTCTAGACACTTCTCTTTGAAAATTCTTTTCTTCCCTAATAAACCAATGTCAAAGTAAACACTTTCTTCTGCTTGCATCGCAATTATTTCTACCTCTAAGCTTCAACAAAACACCACAAGAATCACATCCAAAAGCATAGCACATAAAGTTAAACGCAAAGAAAATTTTAATCCAACCAAATTAAACACATCACAATCACCTTTTTGTATTCTTTCCCTATTTTCTCCTTGACTTAAAACACACCCAAACAAAATAAAGCAAAAGAAAAAAGTGAACAAGAAAACAAAAATCAAAGCAACGCACCTCTTCTTTGCTTGGCCACAACCTTAGCGGGTTTACCCTTCCGTTCTTGGGTCACACCCTTATCAACAACCTCTTCCTTTTCTTCATGTGGAAACAAAACACCATCAATCCCTTGCACAGAAATCCTCCCATCCGTATAAATATCCGGGTCAAACAAATAAGCCGATCCATCACCATGCCCGAATTTAACCGACCCATCAGCTTCTTCAGCATCAACCTTATGAGGCAATCTCAAAGTATCATACCTCACCTTCCCAAATCTTCTAACAGCATTGTACATACTCTCTTCAGTTTGGTACTCAGGAATCAAATGATAGTACATAATTTGTTCCGGTGAACCCGGTTCACTCAACTGGTCCGTTGTTAACTTAGCCATAGCTTCATCATTTGGAGCTAGAACTGTTAAAACATAACCCTCTGATACTAACCTACTCATCTCCGTCGCTAACGACGTTAGGTTAACCAGAATATCTGCCATCTCGTTATAACCTCCATAATGTATCAGTGTCTGGATGAAATCTTTCACCTGTGCCTCGCCGTTGAAATGATGGTGGGGTCCACCAGGTCCTGAAAACAAGTTAGTTACAAATTAGTTCTAGCACCGACAGACACAAACACCAGACAATTGACAACTAATAATTTGTTAAAATAACAAAATTGAATGTATCGGTGGCTGGTGTCATACACCGACACCAGACACGTCTTCCATCAGAAGTGTCGGTGTTAAAAAGCTTCCATTACCTGGTGCCGGCGCCGGTGCCAGAGAAGGTCCAGGAGCCAATGCATCAAAAATAGGAAGAGCCGGAGGCGAGCCAGGATTCTGCGGTGGTGGCGGCTTTTTCAACCGGTGAGTCCTCGGATCAACCTCCGGTGCACCTTCCGGTTTAATTGCAGCGATAGAAACAAGACTCCTACGACGGTTAAAGTCATCTTGAACAGACCTTGGAATAAGAAGCCTTTCAATTCCATGAATAACACCATCAGGTCTTGTCACATCATTCAGATGAACAATCTTAGCTCCATTAACCAACCATTGTTGCGATGTTTCATTTGACTGTATCACTAACTTGTGTTCAAGCGACAATGTTCTATGTCGGGTCGACCCGGCTTTGTTGTATACAGATCCATTGATTCTTGTAGGAATAATATGTGACATTAACAAAGTTTGAAGAGATTTAAGATTTCGTGGCTCTAAAAGGAAAGTTTTGAAATTCGGGTCAAGATCTCGTTCAAGAGCTTGGTTTTTTGGTGCGAAGATTGTGATGTTGTTTTTACCGACAGTGTCTTCTAGTGTCTGTAGAAGCATAGCTTTTTCAACGAGTTCAGCTAGTTCTGTGTAATGTGAGTCTAGTAGAGCCACTAAGATTGAGTTTGAGTTTATCTGAACCGTTGAAGAAGAAGAAGAAGATGAAAAAGATAGAACAAGAAAGAAGAAAATGAAGAAGAAGAAGAACGTGCGGTGCTTGATGTTGATGAAACCATAGATGCCGCAATCCATGGCCATTTTTTAAGGTTTTGGTTTTGTTTTTGTTCAGACAAGAACATAAACCAAACGCTACCTCTGTGTTTATGTTTATGTTTGTGTTTGTGTTGTGTTGTTGTAATGTGAGTGTGAGAAGAAAGAGAGAGATGAATGATTGTTAAATGGTGTTTTGTTGTGTTGTTAATTTGGTGATTAAGGTGGTAATGCTGGTTTTGTTTATTTTTATCTTGGGGGTATGGGTAAATTAAGAAGTGTCGGTTGCTTTGTGAAAGTCTTAGGACACGTGGCGAGGTATGATTGAAGGGGAAGAGTGCGGTGTGTGACATTGAACTAGGAGTTGAGTGTGGGGTCTAGTACTCTCCCAACTGCTACTACCTGGCCCTTGTTGATATTTTTTGTGATTCTAACACCTTGTCATGAGTTATTAATGAAGGATAAATAAACACACCCACTTTCATTATTAGTATTAGTCATTGTAATAATAAGGTTTTCCCATCTTCATCGTAAGAAATGTTACACTTTGGGTGCTTTAAGAATGTTTCACGGACACTCGTTAACATTTTACATTTTTTATTATCTTTTTTGTTTGTCTCTTTGTGTGGATTTTCTTTCACTATACGTGGGTTAAATAAAGAAAGACCATCTTTCTTTTTTTTTTAATTATTATGAGATTTTAATTGCATTATTTTTTATTAGTAAGTTTTCATAACATGTTAAAAAACATGATAAAGATTGTGAATTAATCTTCAAAATTGTGAGCATCAATCGAAATAGTTTTTCTGAACCATCAAATAAAATATATCTTGAAATAGTAAAGATTTGTTTATTTTATCGGTAGTTTAGGGATCAAAATTTTATCCTTAACATATAAATAAGTGAGGAATTCTAAATTTAAGACCATACTAATTGAACTATTTTTACAGGAATGAGAATTTTTTTTCTTTTTAATCCGTCATAATTAAGATTTTTTTTTTGGTAGTGATATAATTAAGATATTTAACATCAATGAAATACCTCAACTTATTCTCACCACTTAGGTCTTTTAAATCTCTACTATAAAACTAATTCTCTAGTCACATCTTTTTTATTTTTTGTGAAGGCTGGATTGCCTCACTCATTCACACAACAACAATTCGCACGCATAGAATAAGTTTAGAGGTATAAGCGTTGAATAATATTTCATAAATGTTGCATGATTGTTGTGTTCATTTAATATGAATATAATTCAGCAATCTTTTTATGGTGACATATGGTTCATCAATCTGGTGTAGACCCCACTTTGCTTCCACTTGTTGTTGGTCATATGTGTAATTTGATAGAGCATCAATTAGCTGAGCTGTTTCTGTCCTTCATAGACTCTATAGTATAACCTAAATCAACACTCCAAAACAACACTTAATAGGGAATTTACCAAATACAAAACATTCTAGAAAAAGTTTTATATACACTACTTGGTAGATGCATACAAGTTTGTCATCTATAGCAATATATGATAAGGGGGAATAGGTATGATGAGTAGTCACAATAATTTTTCAATGTATTAAAATTACAAAATAGTAATTGATTATGCATTTTGTTAATCAAAATAGTCTATGACACTAAAATAATCATTCATTTTCATAATCTATAGCAATATATGATAAGGGGTAATAGTCATTTTGGTATGATGAGTAGTCACAATAATCTTTCAATGTATTAAAATTATAAAATAGTCATCGATTATGCATTTTGTTAATCAAAATAGTCGATGACGCTAAAATAATCATTTAATACTCACAATAACTTTTTCCATATATGAACTGAAATGATAATAAGTAAGTATATTAAATAACTAATATCACAATATTAACGAAATATTTGAATGTCAGAGACAATTTTGACTAACGAAATGCACAATCAAAGACTATTTTGGAATCTCGATACATTGAGAGACTATTGTGATTACTCGTTACACATTCAGGGACTAAAATATCGCTATCTCTGTATTATATGGTGTAGGTGAATATTTGAAGAAAAATATTAATTAAAGAAGAATAAAAGCAAAGTGTAATAGATAATATTATTTGGAAGAATAGATATAAAAGGAAAGTAAATGATTTGGTAGTGGAGAAGATTATAAATAGAAAATAGAAAATAGAAATAGTGGATACATACTTTAGTTTGTTTTCAATAGCTAGCAAACACGAGTGTTCAATGTGTGGAATGAGACTTGTCCCCCACCGTCAGGCTGTTAATCTGTCTATATTGATCTTTCTTTGCTTTATCTTTACTTTTATCTAATTTTCATGAATGTCAAAGATAAAAATCTTTGATTGATGGAGAAATCAATTCTGAATTTGTCAATTTTTGCTCTTGTCATTTGCATGGTTTAATCAAGGGATTTGTTTTTGTTTAGTTCAGGATAAATATCCCATAGTTAGCTGTGTGCAATAAAGAAAATTATTGACCATCTTTAAATAATATTTTTCATGTGACCAAACAGTCTTTTATATATATAATTGTGATCAAACATTTACTCTTTCTCTCTGTTTTATTTATTTATCACTTTTGAAGAATATTTTGTTCTTATAATTACTTGTGTTTTTTAAGTTTAATGGAACATTGGTTATTATTTTGTTAGTAATACTCTTAAATATTTAGGATGGATGGATGGAATAATAAATTGGGTGTTACGAGAAAGAAAAAAGAAAAATAATTTCATTAAAAATAACATTTTTTTTATGTATAAATGACCTTAAAACAAAAAACTGAAAAGAAAGGAATAAAATATATAATATCCGTTAATATAACAAATCCAATTCTAAATAAAATAATCGAATGAATAAGAACGCAATGATCGATCACCTAGTTGATTAATTGCGTCTATGTCTCCAACATCCTATAATTTTTTAATTTGCTATGTTTAGATCATGCAATACAAGATTTGTTTATATAGTCGTTTCGCTCTGCTCGTTTTACTATACTCATTGCGCTTTTAACTTCATTCGATATGCTTAACCGTCTGTCCACTTAACCGTGAATATGAGTTAAACTTTCACACATGCTAATTGTATATGGGCTAAACTTTCTCGCAAGTATAATGTACTTTACTAATAAAAATAATGTAGTTTTCTAAAATTTCTATTGCCATGGCATAATTTGATTTAGGTCCTTAAAATTAAATTTCATTAGCACTTACATCACGAGGATAAAATAGTAGTATTAGTAGGCTTTATGCCGTGAAGAAGAAAGTTGGAAAAATGGTATGGCGCAATTAATTACGTACCTCACACTAATGAAGTCACATAAAAATGAAAGGACTATACATAAAGGACAAGTAGAAGTGATTAAGGAACGTAATTCTATAATGAGTATTTGGTGGAATGGTAGAAGAATCCATTATTGTATGATTAACAATGATTTTGGTCATAATATTAAATGAGTTTGGTTTGGTGTATCCCTCAACAGTTAGGTACATGAGAGAGGCAAAGCATCGAGTCCTTCTATACTCCTTCCTTTTTGATTCGTATCAATGTTTTTTGTTTTTTTAAAACATTCATATGAATTAATGAATCAATCACTTTCCATGAAACTTAAAAATTGAACTTAATACAATTAAATTTAAGTTAAGATTACTTTATTTTATTTTTTAAGGAGAGTTATTCGTATAAATAAATATACTACAGATGATTATATCAATTCTTTGGCTAAACACGTGAACTCCCTAAAATTGGATCTATATAGTAGTAAAACCGTTAGTCAAAGAGAATAGATTATAGCAATATGTTCCGTTCCTACGAATCTGGACGCTCGATTCTGTTGGTGAAAAGAGACCTGTACTAAATAAAAATGTATTTTTTTTGTAAAGAGTAATGTTCTATTCAAATTTTTTAAAAGATAAATACAAGTACCGTATATAAGCGCTACACTCAAAAGTGAAAAATCACTACCGTATTCCCGAAGAACCTCAAACTATCCTCCCAAAAACACATTCACCTAACACTTACCAGGACTATTGAGCTATAATTTTTTTTTAGACCCATATTTTGGGAAGACTCAATTCCATTGAGCGGTTTGCACACTCCAAAATTCGGCCGTGATGTTGATGTAATTCATGCATGTGTATTGCTAATCTATGAAGTGATGCACTGAAAGAGGATGAGATCAATTTGTGTCAATTCATCAAACTCCTGCCTAATAGATAGATTCTCAACTCTTCCCTCAAAAAAGATAGATTCTCAACTCATACATGTTGATACGTCCAAAACGATAATTGAAAACACTAGAACACATTGATGTGTATAACATATGTTATGGAGCATAAACTCGTAACAGTACCCTTTAATTTATAGCTTTTATTTTTATTGTTTCTTTTTTTTCTTTTCTTTTTTCTTTTCCTTTTATTTATTTTCTATGGTTAAGTTTATTTCCCTATATTCTTGTTATTTTTCTTTTACTCTAATATATTTTTAGCTTATTAAAAGCATATATAGATATAGTGACTATAATATATCCTTCAAAAAAATAAATAGTGACTATAATATATTTTAGAAAAATGTGATCACTTAGTTGTAATTTTTTTGTATTTTTAAGTATATAATAACAATGTATATCATTACATAAGCTTTTTTTAATTAAATAATTTAATTATATTAATCTCAAAATTATAGCAAACAACTTATACTTTTATTGTATGTTAAACTTTATATAGTATTTTTCTTCAAAATAATTAAATGTATGTTAAATTTTAGTTAGTATTTATCTTCCAAATAAATAAAAATTTAATCAGTATCAATTTTTATATCTTTTTAATATGATTAAGTTAAACTAATAAGGTGTAATGTAATTTAACGCTATATTATTGCTATGGTTTTTTCTACATTACCCTCTCTTGTTTAGGGGGTATTTACCTCTTCAAGATATCAACCAATCAAAATGTAATATACAAATGTAACATTAAATGTCAAATAAATGAGTCAATTTTTCTATAAAAAAATCAATTTTAATAAGGTAATTTTTAATTTTAATTTAATTATATTTAGGTATACAATCTTAATTAATTTACACTATAGGGCTTATAACAATTAAAATGTAACACGAATAAGCCAGCTTATAGCTTGTTGGACTAGCTTATAAGCTTGTTTTGATATAATAAGATGTGTTTGGTAAAAAACTTTTTTCACTAGCTTATAGCGTTTTTTGAGAAGCTATTTCAAGTAGCTTTTGGGGCCCATTTGGATTAGCTTATTTTAGAGCTTATATAAAACAGCTTATGCAAATAAATAAGTTTTTATGTATTATTTATAAGTTTTTAAGGTTGTTTATGAAAAAACAGTTTATGAAGATACGATTTTCGCTAGTGAGAACTTATAAATTAAAATAAAAGCTTATTTATTTACATAAGCTATTTTTCATAAGCTCAAAATAAGCTCAAACCAAACGGGACCTTGAGCTTATAGCTGGTAGTTTTTTTTTTATATTTTCTTCCAATTTTAACCCTATTAATTTAATTTAATTATTTTTTAATAAACCAACATGTTCGTGGCTTAAAAAATAACGGCCAAGTTCATAGCTTATTTTTTAATAAAACAACTGCCACGTTTTCTCATTTGAAAAAAAACTGTCATGCTTTATTTTATTTTTTAATGAACGCTTTATATATATTTCTTAAAAGAAATGCTTTATATTTAACTATAACACGTTGTAAAATTTTATATATTCTTGCTAACATTTTTTTACACCTTTCTCTTATTTTTGGGATTCATAAAAATAGAGATCACTGAGCTTTTGCCCTCTTTTATAGAAAGAAAAAAAAAGCAGAGATCAAAATTGTTGGTGAAATTTTATTGGAGACTAAAACCAAAAATTTGAATATTTATAGGGATCCAAAACATAGTTAACCATAAATTAAAATATTAAAAAATAAATACATTAGAAAAAATCTCTCTCTCTCTCTCTCTCTCTATATAT
>Ga0228711_1001711_pt1 | contig 32810 bp, 11 predicted proteins | sample MedpolnodulmetaG_2_FD_177996 | JGI IMG/M metagenome (GOLD analysis project Ga0228711, IMG submission 177996) | Root nodule microbial communities from Medicago polymorpha collected in Santa Monica, California, United States - brown nodules | ecosystem: Host-associated > Plants > Roots > Nodule... | reverse complement strand
TTGCTGATAAAGCAGATGATGGATGGTTTGTGGTTTCACACAAAAAAAATAAGGGTAAAAAGAAGTAAATGAAAATTATTATTTTTAAGGATATGTAGTCTTCTGTTTTTTTTTTTTTTTTTTTTTTTTTTTTTTTTTTTTTTAAATCTTTTTGTTTTTTTTTTTTTTTTTTTTTTTTTTTTTTTTTTTTTTTGTGCTCTTTTAGCTATTTCAAACCTTTTTGAGGTCTGTTACTATGTTTTATGCATACTTTTTCTTTACTTATTCAGAAGAATCCATCCATTCTCTGAGGTCTATTCCAATGAACAAACAATCAAATGATTTATTGAAATGCTACTTCAATTTTTTCCAGATTGTGCCAGATCATTCAGCTGAATGAACCAAGGATAAGAGGATAAGTTAAATTGGTCACCTTTCCTCTTCATTTCCAGATTTTCACACACTTAATGCACTCTTTTTCATACTCAACTTAATGGTTCACCATCATCAAAAACAGATTTCCACTCATTTTGGCCAGTACACAGATTTTCACCTTGGAGCATCCACATTATGATTTTCACTCGGATTTCACATTCTAAATTATGTTACATTTTCTATACAATAGCAATAAACTGAGACCTTTTCACATCAGACTAATTTTTTTCATTGTTCACACACAACCACACATGCTTATTGAAAACTAAATTTACTTTGTCAGCATAGCTAGCTCCTAATACAGTTACCACTGACACTGGACACATTAGAATTTAGAAAGCACTAAGCTCTACTAAATCAGAAAAGATGCACAAATCTTTATTTCGAAAGTAAATATGGAACAATAAATTCAAGGTTATACTTATAGTCTTTGCTTGTATGTATGGTTTTATCTTGCCACAGAAGGAAGAGGAGCTGTAGGTATCAAATACAAGTCATCTTTTCTTTTGACGGTCGCTCCAAATTGCTCAGTCATGTCCAAATCCTCACCTTTCATTCCATTGGGAAGCTTCCAATCAAAGTGATACAACATCAATGCAAGTTCCAACTCAACATTTATCAAACCAAATGTGCTACCTGGACATATTCTTCTTCCAGAACCAAAAGGAATATACTCAAAATTATTCCCTTTGTAGTCAATAGAGCTACCGATGAATCTCTCTGGATAAAACCTCTCTGGTTCTGTCCAATACTTTGGATCTCTTCCAATTGCCCATGCATTGACTATCACCTTGCTTTTGATTGGTATATGATACCCATCAATCTCACATGCTTGTCCACATTCTCTTGGAAGTAAAAGAGGACCTGGAGGGTGTAGCCTTAATGTCTCTTTCACAACTGACTTCAAATAAGCGAGTTCATTTATACAATTTTCTTCAACATTTCCTTTCATGTTGAATATTTCTCTTACCTCATTTTGTGCCTTCTTCATCACTCTTTGATCCCTTACCAACTCTGACATTGCCCAAATTATAGTAGAAGCTGATGTATCACCTCCAGCACCAACAATATTCTGAAAAGTAAAATGTAAGGATATCAAAAGAGAAAGCTAAAAAAGATATTTTGATGCAAAAAATTGCGTCACAATCCTTGATAATGCAAAAAATTGCAAACATGTATTGTGATTCTATAGCTGTCATCAAGACATCAAAAACCTTGATGTCGCGACACATTGCTAACTTTTAAAAAAAAAAGAAAAATCTCGTTTTAACATGGCAAATAGTAGTATTGCTCTAAAGTATCAAACATTCACTCTAAGCTCTACATCAAGGGGTTTATTATCCTTACCAGGATTATAGACTTGATATTGTTATCTGTTAAACATATATCTTGGTCATTGTCATTACCACCTTGGAATTTTAGAAGAACGTCTACGAGATCTTCTTCTTCTCCACCTTGACTTTCATTTGCTGTTGACTTTGCTTCTTTATGTTCAATGATGATGTTTTCAAGTATTTGATCAATTTGTCTATGCAACCTCTCAAGTTTAGGCCTCAAACCAGAAACACGTTGAAGCCATTTCGCTGAAGGAAATAGTTCAGCTATGTCAAAACCTCCTGCAATTGATTCTCCATTTCCAATAGATCCGAACTGTTCTCTGCCCTTGCCTTTGCTGCCAAATGCGGCCTTTGTTATGATAGCAAATGTAGATGAAACTACAAGCTGAGTAATATTGACCCGCGACCCTTGTTGTGAATCAATCTTTTTGATGAGATTGGTGAGCTCTTCTTCTCTTAATGGTTGAAATGAACTAACACGCTTTTGTGTGAAAAGCTCCATTGTGCATATTTTTCGTAGCTGTCTCCAATAATTTCCATAAGGTGAAAAAGCAATATCTGTGTAATCATATGACAGTATTTCTATAGTTAGAAGTTTAGGCCTAGATGCAAATATGACATCATGGGTTTTAAGTATCTCCCTAGCATACTCTGGTGAGGAAACAACAATTGCAGAGATCTCTCCAAGTTGTAGGTGCATCAAAGGTCCATAAATTTTGGCCAAGTCTCTTAATTTTCGATGCGGTGTAGAAGTAACTAGATTATGTATGTTTCCTATAATAGGTAGCTTCCATGGTCCTGGGGGGAGGTTTGGAGCTGACCTTTTTTCCTTGAGATTCTTCCCTATTTTCAGTGCCACAAGTATGAAGAGGACAAAGGAGGCAAGGAATTTTATGTCAAAAAATTTGAAATCCATGGAGTTAACCAACTAGAAAGGAGTAGTACAGCGATAGCTATCAGCAAGGTTTTGAATTTGTCAAAAAAAGAAGAAGCAAGGTTTTAAATATTGGTGAGGGTGATGATATGAGATTGGGATGGGGATAAAGTCATAAAACCAACTAGTAACGTGTATTACAGCACTGCACTGCCATATGATTATTTTAAATAGTATCATAAAAAAAAATTGGTTAGCAACTCTAGTTTTTTACATTATTAAGAATCTCGATGTAACTACAAATCCATCACAATAATTAAAAAATCTTGATCTTTGGCATATAGATACAAAAATATATTATTAATCTTGATCTTTGGCATCTAAATCTTCATCAACGATTTATTTATTTGCTTCACGCTTTCAACGACTTTTTTTTGAGTGTTTTTTGGTTTTTATGTCAAGCAATGGACCTAAGAGTATTCCACATGCCAATATAGATGTTATATTTACACCAAAAGATTTGAAAATTAGACCAATTTAAAGTCTGCTGGTTAGTTCAACCAGACCTGGTTCATAGTTTTAATAGTTTTACAGATCTGGATCGAACCATGTTTATTAAACTAATTTATTTATGTAAATAATACATTTGAATACTTCTTACTTATTTATTTAATAGTTATATAATCATGATCTGAAAGTCTTGGCGGTTCAATCTAGTAATAACATACATATACTTTTATCTTTGAAGAATTTAGAGTAACCAATTAAGGGACAACTTCTTTCCAACATATCTTTAAACCGTCCAAGCTTGTAAAAAGAAATAATTGTTGTTGAGATAAATTTTCCAGGTCCCATTATTTAATTCGAGAGGACCTCACTTGTAAATATTGACCGGGATCCCATTGTTCAAAATGGACACAATGAATTTGAAACTGATCACAATTAGATTCCTGCCCTACCTCAGTTATAACACGTTGTCTTTGTTGCATGTAGCACTCTATAATGAAACATGCATAATTGAAACAAGCCAAGCAATGAACCTTTGATGTCAATAACAAAGAATACACCACTGTCATTATACCAAGCATAAACCATCATATATCAATTGTGCAACCTGTATGCTAGCTTTTGTTTATTCCAAACATTATAAATCACTTTAAAATATGTCAACAATAATTCAGAAAGTCCTCAACCCTAATAAACACAACATAGATAAACGAAGTTTTATTTGAAAACTAAAGGTTGAACAACAAATTTAGAAAGTCCATAGCTCTATTACATCCAACAAAGTTTTCTTTTGCTTGCATGGTTTATCTTACCATAGAAGGAATAGGAGCAGTAGGTATCAAGTACAAGTCATCTTTTCTTTTGATGGTAACTCCAAATTGCTCAGTCATGTCCAAATCCTCACCTTTCATTCCATTGGGAAGCCTCCAATCAAAGTGGTACAACAATAATGCAAGTGCCAACTCAACATTTATCAAACCAAATGTTATGCCTGGACATATTCTTCTTCCGGCGCCGAAAGGAATGTACTCAAAATTAGTCCCTTTGTAGTCAATAGAGCTACCGATGAATCTCTCCGGGTAAAACCTCTCTGGTTCAGTCCAGTACTTTGGATCTCTTCCAATTGCCCATGCATTGACTATCACCTTGCTTTTGATTGGTATATGATATCCATCAATTTCACATGCTTGTGCACATTCTCTTGGAACTAAAAGTGGAGCTGGAGGGTGTAACCTTAAGGTCTCTTTCACAATTGACTTCAAATATTTGAGTTCATTAATATAGTTCTCATCAACAATTTCTTTTGTGTTGAATATTTCTCTAACTTCATTTTGTGCTTTCTTCATCACTCTTGGATCCTTTACCAACTCTGCCATTGCCCAAACTATGGTAGAACCCGATGTATCACCTCCACCACCAAACATGTCCTGAAAATTAAATATGTAGTTTTTTAATAAATAATTGTTGTTTTTTAATAAAAATTTACCACTTTTAGTTGCTTTAACATGTTCAATATTGCACATGTTAGATGAACCCTAAAAATAATTATTCAAAAAAAAAAGACAAACCCTAATAATAATAATAATAATAAAAAAGTATCTAACATTCATCTAAATAATACTTCAAGGGGTTTATTGTCCTTACCAGGACTACAGCCTTTATGTTGTTGTCAGTTAAGCATATATCTTTGTCATTATCATTGCCACCTTGGAATTTTAGAAGAACATCAACCAAATCTTCCTCTACTTCTTCTTGGCCTTCTTTTGCTTTTGACTTTGCTTCTTTATGTTCAATGATGATATTTTCTAGTATATGATCAATTCGTTTATGCAACCTCTCAAGTTTAGGCCTCAAACCAGAAACAAGTTGAAGCCATTTAGCTGAAGGAAACAGTTCACCAATGTCAAAACCTCCTGCAATTGATTCTCCCTTCCCCAACGACGCGAACTCTTCTTGGTCTTTGCATTTGTTTCCAAATGCAGCCCTTGAAAGGATAGCAAATGTTGATGAAACTACAAGTTCAGTGAGGTTGATGGATGAGCCTTGCTTGGAACCAATTCTTTTGATGAGATTGGTAAGCACTTCTTCTCTTATTGGCTTGAATGAATTCACACGTTTTTGTGATAAAAGCTCCATTGTGCATATTTTTCGTAAATGTCTCCAATAATTTCCATAAGGTGAAAAACCAATATTTGTGAATCCATATGATAGTATTTCCATGGCCAAAATTTTAGGCCTAGATGCAAATATTACATCATGGGTTTTAAGCACCACCTTAGCATAGTCTGGTGAGGAAACAACAATGGCAAAGATTTCTCCTAGTTGTAGTTGCATCAAGGGTCCATGTATTTTGGCCAAGTCTCTTAATTTTCGATGTGGTGTATAGGAAACAAGATGGTGTATATGTCCTATAATAGGTAGCCTCCATGGTCCTGGAGGTAAGTTTGGAGCTGAGCCTTTTTTCTTGAGATTCTTCCCTATTTTTAGTGCCACAAGCATGACAAGGAAAAAGGTGACAAAGGATAGTAGGGAAAATACTTGGGAATCCATGGACAAAGGTGTAGTGTAGAGCTGGCTACTAGCTTCGTTCATTATAAATAGAAAGGACGTTATAAATAGAAGGCGACGGATTTGAGATTACATCACATGGGGATAAAACTAACTAGTATGTATTATAATTTACTTCCTTCAAAAGAAAAATGTATTATAACGAAAAAGATAGACAATCACATGCTCGTCTTTCTGCTATTTTTATTTTACTAACGTTTAAAAAATATAAACGGTATTTTTTTATGAAATTTTAATTTTGATTAAAAGTAAAAATATAAATATTTTTTGCTTTCAAAAGATAAAAAACCAAATTAACCATGATTATCTATTTCAATGAAACTAACAATATAACAAAAAAAATATAATCTAAATTCTTTTTTTTTACAATTTGTTTCAATGACACATTGGTATTGAACAATTTTTTTTTTTTTTTTTAAAAATAATAATCTTTGGATACTCTCCTGATACGTATCAGAGCATATTAGGCAGGCATCGGTGCAGGATATGCATCAAATACCAGTGTGTCATCTATTTTGAAGTATCTGAACTTCAGAGATTACAACGTATGTGTGTTTTTATTGATGGAGCATATTTAAAACTTTTGTTATAAATGTTCGATTAGAATGATCAAATGTTTATTAAATATAACTATTAAAAAATTAAAAATAAATGGTCATGCTAACTTGTACCTTTAGTACACAAGTTAAAGAACTAAAAAATAAAATAATAAATAAATTTTGTATTGAATATATAAATTATTAAACTTTTACATCATTATACATACAAATTCCAAAATAAATACTTTTATTTTAACTTTTTAACTTGTGTGTTTTAAATATGCGCAATGCTTTGTATCGCGAACGGATTTTTCGTGAAAACTAGCGAACCTGTATTTGCACCTTAACTTTCCCATTTTCCTCCCATATTTTCCACCAAAGAAGGATGTTGGAAATTTGACCACCAATTAAAACACAACACATATTGTCTTGGGACATTCGTTGTGATTATCCTTCACTGGATATAACACTACTCTTTAAATATATACAAGTTAACATTTTTCTATAAATAATATGTATATATGCGACTCATTTTTTTTGACAAAATATGCGACTTGTTTAAATACTAAAAAAATAAGTTTCGACGGTTAAGTAAAAAATATTTTGGGCATGACCTACCTCGGGCAATCCTTAATTTTTAGTTAACAGTACAACAAGAAGATTTTCTTCAGCGTACTAATACCAAACCAAATAAATTAGTGGGGTCCTTTTCCTAATTACATTAACTTTTCTACCCATCTTATACAACTATTTTAAACTTTCGATTCTAAAATAGTGATGCTTTCAAAAAAGGACAATGAGTTTCCATTATAAAAATAAAGAGGATTATGTTTCCTTACCAATTCCTTAGCATGTCGACGACCCTCAAGACTAAGAGCACCTCTGATGTTCCAGCTCAAAATAGTAAGATCTTCAAAATCCATGGTAAAACATATATTGTAGTGTGATCACAACAGTGTTCTCTCACAATGGGGAGAGAGAAGAAAAATCAAAACTCTCACATCGAGGAGAGAAAAACCAAAACTCTCACAACAAGGAGAGAAAAATTGTATTTAATAAAAGCAACCCGAGAGCTAATAGCATTATCCTTACAATAACCAAGGTAACATTAGCGGCGCTAAGTTATCCATGAGCGGGAAGGTAAAACGTCAATAAATTAAAGGAGATGTGAATCAACAGAGTTGGAGAACCACCGATTGAAATGTAACGGCCTCGCCTCTGTGTCTAGGTCATGCGGCTCGTTCAACGTAAGCCATGGAAGAAGAAAAATTGCAGCAATTGAATCGAAAAAAGGGTTAATCGGTGATATCGCTCACGTACGGTTATGATCCTCGATCAAATTATCGCTCACGGTTCATTTAGGTGAAATAGTTTAATAATCTGGCATACATTAAAATCTTGTTGGACTGAGAAAGCTAACAAAAAGGGGTTACATAATAATATACGAAATCGCACATGAATCGACAATTAGATGATGATGGGAGGTTGGGAAGATATATTATTAAACTTTTACAATATTGAATGCACAAGTTCTAAAGGTACAAGTTAACATTTTTTCCATAAATAATGTATATATAAACGACTCATTTAAATACTAAAAAAAATGAATTTTTACGGTTGAGTGAAAAGAATATTTTTGGCATGACCTGCGAGGGCAATCCTTAATTTTCAGTTAACAGTGCAACAAGAAGATTTTCTTCATCGTACTAATACCAAACCAAATAAAATAAATTAGTGGGGTCATTTTCCTAATTACATTAACTTTGCCACCCTTCTTTATACAGCTATTTTAAAGTACGCTGCCATCCACTAGACTGCACCCCAAGCTGAGACAGACCCTTCAATGAGCACCGGTTTTAATTTCAGTGGTTTATAGTACCAACCAACTAGTTGAAGTGATTATCTCACTAGTTTTATTTTTGTACTTGTCTCATAATTACTTCCCCGGTTCATGCAGAAAATAACAAGGGAATTTTAATCATTTTGATATTTGAACGTGATAATAGTTTATGAATGTATGGAACTTAAAAACGGTACATCCGTAAATTAAGATGTATCGGTACTTTTCAAAAATCTATAAATTAATTATCATTTGTGTGAAATAAAGAGCTATTTGTTGATATTTGTATTTTAGAAAATATCATTTCATAAGAAAAAATATCATTTCATTGTTTATAGAAATCATACTAATTTTTTTTACATTTTATTGTAAAAAATAATCAAAATTCTCTATTATGAGTACTAAAAATTTAGAAAAATTAAATTTTATTTCGTCGACGTTTTTGATAAATAAGATTTAATTATTATAATTATAGATGATAGAAAACAATTTTTCTCTTGAAAAAATAACACATTTAACTATTAATTTAGTGATATGGTGTACCAATACACTCAAATCTTTGGGTGTACCATAGAATTTGCCAAAAATATTTATGCAATAGTTTTGTTTTATTTTTTTAACAATTTTTCTCTCATACTCAATTATGTCCTCGCTCTTTCTTTTTTTTTTCTCTAATGTTTTTGATCAATAATAAGAGAGGAAAAAAAAACTGTCACAAAAGTTGTCATCAAATGATTGTACAAATATCATTATTCAATTTAAAAATAGTTTTTGATTGTGCACTCTATCAATCAAAATAGTTTCTCGCGTTAAAATGTTTGTTAATACTGTCATAATAGTCCCTTAATATATTTACTTACTATCATATTAATTCTTATATGGATTTATTTATTGTCATATCAGTTCTTATAAGAAAAGACATTGTAAACATTGAAGGATTATTTTAATGTCAAAGACTATTTTGACTAACGTAGTGCATAATCAAGAACTATTTTTGAAATGTTGATACAATATAGGATCATTGTGATTACTTATTACACATTCAGAGACATATTTGACTATTACCCCTAATAATAATCACTTCAACATTTTTAAAGCGGAAACAACTACATACTTGTTGTTAAACGTAAGTTGATTCAACATAGAGTTGATGTATACATCGTAAGAACGTAGGTTCCACTCATGTTGTTGACGCTAGAATTTGTTAGAGGGTGGTCTCTAAATACATATGTTAGTGTTCTGCGAGATTTTTTTATAAATAATATTAATATTTATACTCCCTTCATTTGGAGAAAAAAATTATTTCAAATCATAAGACATTTTACGATATCAATGAAAGATTAAATGTTACTTTTTCTATTATACTTTCAACAATTTATTACTCTTTCTTCTTTCAATTTTTTAATTTATCTTTCTTATACTATTGACGAAAGATAATTTTGTAAAATGATTTGTAATTTCTCTTTCTTATACAACATTAATTACATTACACTTCTTAACTTGTATGAAATGGTCAAAACGTCGTATAATTTTGGACGAAGGAAGTGTTTAATTCTAATAAATAAACTAATATATATGCAGTGGTTTGTATTTTCCCTGTTTTTTACATTAGCAATGCCCACACATCCGTGTTGTGTTCGATATTTGTGTCAATGTGTGTTACTCATATATTAGAACACATTTTCATTCCATTGTTTAGAAATAAAGAGTTCAGACTAAAGTATCATGAAGGAGATTCATCATTATATCCATTTGCATCTGATTGACATAAATTGATGAGGTGAATCAAACCTAAAGCTTTGTGTGTCTGCACACTTCTTGGAATTTATGTGCACTCTTCATTATGTTTGTTATGGATCGGCCAAAAGGTCAATCCCATGCTGACACGTGGATTAGACGTCCACCACACTATGGCATGACGCCTGAAGGAACACATCAATAACAGTGCATCGTATCACATTCGAGCACGCCTCCACGCAGCAATCACCATACATGTGTCCTCTAACTGCTCCCTAATAAGAAGCCGCATATCCCGGAGACGGTTATTCTCATGCACGCCTATATAAGGGTGACTTAGCTTCACCTTCAAGGTATGATTCACTTTTCTCATACTTTTTACACAATCTTTCTTAGTTCCATCCTTGACTTGAGCGTTGGAGTGCTAACGTGTGTGCAGACATCTTTCGTTCCATCGCGAAGACTCATCGCCGACGTACCGAAGCACTTTCCGTCACCGTTTCCTCTCATCCATCTTCACCACCAGATAGATCAATGTTTATTTTCATATTCTTCTTGTTTAATTTTTGCAGCAATCCTCCAATATAAGTTCTAACGATATATATGTTCGATTTATGATTTATTTGTTATTAATTTATGGCTGTAATTTTGAAGGAGATGACTCTTGCTTTTTCACGAACATATAGAGAGATAAGTAATGTATCACTATCCCTTATTATTTTATATATAGTGACATAAATATATGCGGCTATCATCTTGGATTATATGTTCATGACATTAAAATTTTATATTTGTTATTGTCATGACGGGATGGTAACATTGACTGTACATATGCTCGTGAATATAGATAATATTTTTGTATTGCAGTTGGTCCATCCCCTGAATGTGAAGCCTTTCGTGCGTTTAAAATTAGAGAAATAATTTTAGTACAATTATTTTATGATAACTACTTTTTGATAACTCTCATTTATATTTATATTATATTCTTATTCTTTCAAATGTTTGTTTAAATATCACTGCTCTTAAAATTATTAAAAGAGCATGAAGTTTATATATAAGTGCAGGGCATACAAGACTTGCAAGAACCGTATTATTGAATTCATCTATAGGTGGAAATGTTTTGGTGTAAAATCATGCAGAAAATGGGATTTCGCTGCTGTAGTGTAGCGTAGCCACAAACTTTAATTTGTTTTTTGCATTATGGATTTTATATGGAACTAATTCAAATCTGAATGTCTTAGACTTTGGTTTGATTATTAAACACTATTCTAACTTCAGATTTAGAAAAATATAATCCTACTAAACACACTTAATGCAAACTTTTTCTTTCTCCACTTAATGGTTCATCATCATCAAAATAGATTTCCACTCGATTGGCCTAGTACACAGCATTTCACCTTTTATCATCTACATTTTGATTTTCACTCAGACCAATATGTTGATTCTAAACAACTCTTACATTTTGTTTACATATTAAGACAAGTTTTTAGATTCAACCAATTTTTTTCATTGTTCACACAAACCACCATATACGTGGAAAAGGTAAATATTTAAGGATTGATTTCAATGGTTGCATTAAAATATTATAAATGAATGATGCGTAACTGATGAACCTACTTAGACATCTAAATTAGGGAAATTTCATTATGAATGCTTTATGAATCAACATATTAGTTTTGAGGGGTATAAAGAAGAGTCATTCTCACCGAAATAACCTTCTCTCAATATAAGTAAATATCAATTTTATCTCATAAACGTTTCATGCCGTTTATTATAAGTAAATTCACTTTGTTAGCATGTTGGTTTCAACAGTTAACAAGTCCTCAACCTTACTAGACCCAACAAATATGGACAAAGCTTTATTTCAAAAGTAAATATGGAACAACAAATTCAAGGTGATTGCATTATAGATCTCTCAAGTTGCTCAACCCTCTAAAATAAGCAGATTAGGAGTTACGATTTGATCCAAAAAAACATCAATCAAATTATAACCCCTGATAGATTTTGTGCGATCAGAAGTTACAATCAATAAATACGAGGAGTTTTTGAGCAATGTGATGAGCGTATAAAGCAATCACCCAAATTCAAAGGTCATATAACTTATACCATAGAAGGAAAAGGAAGAGTGGGTATCAAGTACAGGCCATTTTTTCTTTTAACATTAGCTCCAAATTGTTCACTCATGTCCAAATCCTCACCTTTCATTCCATTGGGAAGCCTCCAATCAAAGTGATACAACAATAATGCAAGTGCCAACTCAACATTTATCAAACCAAATGTTATGCCTGGACATATTCTTCTTCCATAACCAAAAGGAATGTACTCAAAATTAGTCCCTTTGTAGTCAACAGAACTACCAATGAATCCCTCTCGATAAAACCTCTCAGGTTCAGTCCAGTACTTTGGATCTCTTCCAATTGTCCATGAATTTACTATCACCTTACTTTTGGCTGATATATGATACCTTCAACCTCAGATGCTTGTCCACATTCTCTAAGAGGAGTTGGAGGGTGTAATCTTAGAGTCTCTTTCACTACTAACTTCAAATATTCGAGTTCATTTATATAGTTTTCACTAACAATTCCTGTCTTGTTGAATATTTCTCTCACTTCATATTGTGCTTTCTTCATCACTCTTGGATCCCTTATTAACTCTGCCATTGCCCAAACTATGGTAGTGGATGATGGTTCACCTCCAGCACCGATGATGTCCTGAAAAAAATATCAGGATATCAAAAAAGACTACTAAAGTCTAAAAGAGATAATTTGATGGTATCAATCACAAGGTTTTAAATTGTGGTTGCGTCGCAATCTTTGATATTGCAAAAATCAAGAATCTGAATCGTGATTATATCGTGTTTGCTAATACACCAAAAACCTTGATATGTCGCGGACTATGGAAAACATTATTTTTTTTCAAAAGGCTTATTATACTTACCAGGATTATAGCCTTGATATTGTTGTCAGTTAAGCATATATCTCTGGGTCAATATCATTACCACCTTGAAATTTTAGAAGAACATCTACCAGATCTTCTTCTACTTCACCTTGACCTTCTTTTGCTTTTGACTTAGCTTCTTTATGTTCATTGATGATGTTTTCTAATATCAGATCAATTTGTCTATACAATACCTCAATTTTAGACCTGAAACCAGAAACTAGTTGAACCCATTTAGCAGAAGGAAACAATTCTCCTATGTCAAAACCTCCTCCAACTGATTCTCCATTTGCCAACGATATACAGGCTGTTCTTGGTCTTTGCATTTGTTTCCAAATGCAGCCCTTGTAGTAATAGTAATTATTGATGTAACTACGACTCGAGTGATGTTGATGGGTGAGCCTTGTTGTGATTCAAAACTTTTGATGAGATTGGTAAACTCTTCCTCTCTTATATGCCGGAATGAACTAACATGTTTTTGCTTAAGAAGCTCGATTGTGCATATTTTTCATAGTTGCCTCCAATAATTTCCATAAGGTGAAAAAGCAATATCCGTGGATCCATATTATAGTATGTCTATTGCAACAATTTTAGGCTTAGATACAAATATGAGACCATGAGTTTTCATTATCTCCCTAGCATACTCTGGTGAGGAAACAACAATTGCAAATATCTCCCCCAGTTGTAGGTGCATAAAGGGTCCATATATTTTGGCCAAATCTCTTAATTTTTTATGTGGTGTATAGGAAACAAGATGGTGTATGTGTCCTATATTAGGTACCTTCCATGGTCCTGGAGGTAGGTTGGAGCTGAGGTTTTCTTCTTGAAATTTCTCCCTATTATACGTGCTATAAGCGTGAATATGAAAAACGAGACAAGGGCTAAGTAAAAGATTTGGGAATCCATGGCGATTAAACCGACTAGAAAGGTGTAGTATAGTGTTAACTACTAGCTTGGTATATTACGAGACTAATGATATTTGTGCAATTACTCTGTGACAACTTTTTTGTACAACATTCTCTTTCTTTGTTAGTCAAAAACAATGGGGAGAGAGAGTAAATGTATTACAATGTTCTTAATCGATAATGATAATTTTAAATAATGGTCAGCAACATAGCTGAACTCGTGGACCATGGACCATGCTCATATATTATATTTTTTGATAAATACACTCTTCTTTTACAACTCTATATTATTTACGAAAATATGATATAGGTGAGATCAATCATTGAATGAAAAAAAAAAATCTAAAAAGCGTAACTCGTGAAAAGCATGGAAGATTGGAAGCAAATAAATTAACAAGGATGGAGATTGTTTGACACCTTGGGTTGCGAGCTGTTGTGACGTAATCTTTGATATAGCGAAAACTTTGCAAACAAATACAATTGATATGCAGCAATTGCAATTTTGTAGATCACAAAAATGTTTAAAGATTGCATAGATCACAACAAATACAATTGATTTAGAGTTATTTGAATAAATTATCGCTTTAGTCTTTTACCATTTGGTGTTCATTTGGTAACAACAAAAAAAAAAAGTGTATATGCATTGGATTTATTTATTAACTAAACAGTTCTTGTAGTTTTGTTTTATTTTATGTATTTAGTCGATTAGGTCGGTCATTTGAAGGGGAATAATACTAAAGAAGTTGTGGAGTTGTTGATGCATAATCTAATGATTTCTTCACTAATCAATAAAAACTGTTTTGAACATCTGACTGAATCGACTAGTTCAACCGATTAAACTAGAAATAAGGTTTCAATGTGGTGGAGGGACGTTCATTCAGCTGAGGTAGGCTCAATCTGTGGTCTGGTCAATTGGTTTAGTAGTACTTTAGCTAAGTTGTCAATGATGCTCGCGACGAAATTGCTATAATTTGTTGTTTGATAGTCCACTTTTTGCTCAAGTTGTGGTGTTGTGCTGTGCTTTCGCTTAGTTGGGAAAACATAGTGATTTACTCTATCAGTTTTAGGCGTGCTCGTATGTTTAATGGTCTCATCGTGAGTGGCACGGTGACACATGATTGTATTTGGATAACAAACATATAATCAATTTGGTGTGATTCGTGATTGAAGGGGGCGCGTTGTGTGAGGTTTTCTACATTATCTGAGTTATGCCATTAAAGAAGAGTGCTTGTCTCGGGTATGTTTACTAGGGGTTTGGATGAGGATATTGGGGATTGGTGATGGCGAAGATAGGAGGGCAGAGTTATATTGGAAATCATTTCAAGAAATACAATCTCAACTCCAGTACTTTCCCCTAGAGCCTTGGCAGATACATATTATAGGACACTAGAGCCTTGGAAGATACATATTACAGGACACATCTTGTTACATCAAAACCACATCAAACATTTAGAGACTTGGCCAAAATATATGGATCTATACGAACCTACACCTTGAAGAGATCTTTGCAATTGTTATTTCCTCACTGGAGTATGCTAGGGAAGTAATGAAAAACTAGTATATAACATCACATCTGTACAGCAATAATAATTTTAACATCACAAAAATGTTGGTATCACTCAGCAATCATTGGGATAACATATGTATTAACACACATGTTAACATATACGGTGAAATCCAATGTCCTAATCAAGTTTGTATCCTATATGAATATGAACATAAAATGCTGCAACACAGATTATCAAGTTAATGATAACCCAAGTTTCTTCCTAACTAAAGAATGAAGAACTGCTACACCGCCATTACTTTGAGCAATTGGAGCAAAGCATAAATCGATAGAACAGACTATGTTGGCCCAAGCACCTAGAGAGCTCAAACAGGGCAATAGTTTTTGAGGCAGAAATCACAAGACAATAATAACAAAAATAGAAGTTGCTCATCTTAGTCGACCCAATATTTTTTTATACAACATTTAGCAATGGCATCCATCAAAATCTCTCTTCAAAAAGCTTCTATATACCTACACTGCTGTAAAAATGATGAAGGGTGTCATAAAAATTCACATGTGGATATGACAAGAATTGGTGTAAAAAGAAAAGGGTTCTAGCCTCACATGTTAACATTAAATGTCGAAATCATAATAATCACGACTACCAGAGTTTTAAAAGTAGTCCACATTCGCGATTTGAGCCACGACATCAAGGTTTAGGTTTTGATGTCTCAGTTTTTGCAACAATAATGCAACTGTGGCTAAGACCACAACAGCCCTGTTAGACAGGGACTCTCTGCAATAAAGAATCGCGACGCAGCCACAAATTAAAACTTCAACAAAAACTTACAATAGAAACCCCAACCTCGTTAATCTCTAAAGTTTGAATTGCAATTTCTACATCCAAAGAAACATCAGCAGCGCAACAAATCCCCTAGCACCTAGCCTACACAAGAAAAAATGCACTTAAAACTTTGACACCATACAAGGGAATATAAAAATATAGTAAGGAAAGATCACGAGCAAGAAAAAAACCAACTTTTAAAGACAGTTTTGTACATGAGAACCCTAAACTTTTTTTTTTTTTTAACATTTAAAAAACAACACAGGAAAATCACAGAAAAGAGGTAAATGTGTATGTTTCTGGCCTCTTATTCATGACGTGAAAATGGGGGAGATAAAATAAAATCTACCAGCAACCAGTTCTGGTACAATATCAAAGTTGACATCTGATTGCATATTAAAAGAGAAGCAGAAAAATCATCCATTATCACTTAGTTTCATGCAGTAGAAAATAGGGATATGTCATGTGTCAAAAAATCAATAGAGGCAACAGTTTTGCAGGAAGAGCAAACAACACAACCGACAGACATTGCCACACTCCTTAATGGCCAAAGGCTCTTAACTGCATAACTTCAAACATAGTACAATCTATAATTCAAGTCTAAAGAGGATATCCTAATTTACTGTCATACTACCTACCCAGAAACAATACAGCATTACCCCCACATCCCACCAGTAAAGCTTATCGAATTTTCCTATCAATCTAAACAAGATACCGTCTATCTTTACCTAGCTTCCCAATAACCATAACAAGGGCTGCAACTCCGCACTTCAAACTCATCAAGCAAGATGCTATTAAATGAATGCTGCCATATCACATATAAGTATTTCACTTCTTTCTGCTATCCAAACTAATAAAAACAACTCATTGAGTACCCTAAAGCTATCTTTCAGTTAGAATTCATCAAAACTACTTATAGAATCAACAAAATTGACTTCACTAACTAATCAGCCCTCACAATATCAATCCGAATATAATCCACCACACCAGAAAATAACTAATTATATCCCATTCATGGTTTGAATACACTAGAAAAGCTAGCTAACTACTAAATGTTTACGAATAAGCTATTTCTATCCATAACAAATGATAAAATAACGTCAAACTGTTTTTATAATCTATCCTAAAATGATTATGGAAATAAGCTAAAAACAACTTATGAACATATCACAAGATGTTTTCACAAACAAGTATTTGTACTAGCTAATAAGCACAAGTCATTTCAAACATACCCTGATTACCAAACAATGAACACATTAAAATAAATAGAAACATAACAAAATCCAAACGTTAATTAAGGTTCTCAACCAATATCTTAATTCATAAAACACTTCATGGATCATAAACAAACTAAGCAGTACACAAATCTTACCAATCCTGTCTCTTCTCCAATTCATCCATAAACTCCACCATCATACATTCACCCTACAGTTAAATTTCACAATACACCACGAAACAAGGTCTTAACCTGTCAAAACAGAAAATAAAAAATAACCCTGACTCTGGTGAGCTCTCAGAACCCAACTCACCTAAACTTTAATCAACCAAAAACAAAAACATCACGGCTTCTCCTCTTTTTCCCTATTCCATTGCTCAATCCTCGCTCGCCTTTCCTCGCTTCCTTCCCTTGCCTCCCTCCCATTTCTCCTCCCACCATCCCTATCCCTACTATCTCTTTTCCTCTCCCTATCCCTATCTCCATCCCTAACCCTATCCCTATCACTACTCCGTCTTCCACGCGAATCATAGTCTCTATCACGCGGTCTCTCTCGTTCTCTGCTTCTGCTTCTCCTTCTCCTCCTCGGACTATTACTCCTGCTCCGGCTCCTGCTCCGCTGCAAAGAAAACAATTTCCTCCTCAACTCCCTACCAATCTTCTTAACATGCATAAAATTACAATAACCACCACGATTACAGCTATTCTCCTCATACTGTCGACAAGTCGCCTCACGAAAATCCGTAACCGGAGAAAAATCCGCCAAAATCGGCCTCCCTTCATAAAACCTCCCTCTCAAACTCGCTAACGCAGCAGCAGCATGATCTTCCTCTTTAAAAAGCACATAAACATTACCAATCATATGATCAGCCAAATTATCACAAACATTCAACGTTTCAACGTAACCGAATTTTGAAAGCTCAGTGAAGATATCTTCGTAGAAATCTTCAAAGTGTTGTTGGATCTGACGCGGATCGATTGGTTGACCGTTTGGATCGACGCCGGGGGTGATGATGTCGGGACGTTGGTACATGTTGGAGAGGAGGAGAGTTGGGGAGATTGTGGGACGGTTGTGGAGACGAGAGCAACGGTCGCCGTGACGACACGCGCCGATCTTGAAGTAGAAAGGGCAATTTACTCTGTCTTTTTCTGTGCCGAAGATTGATGCTAAGTGTTCCGCCATTTTTGGTTTGGATCTGAGATTGAGAGTATGGAACTGCGTTATTGTTTAGCCTCTGGGATATAAACCTTCGTTTGGATTGGATGAATGTTGAATTTGGACCAAACCCCACTTATAAAAAAAATTTGTTTTTATTTTATAATTTTTTAATAACTACACAATTTATCTTTTTACTTGATGTTGTTTTTATTTTTTTTTAATTCTCTTAAAAAAACTATTTTTAATTAATATCTTAAATTCTTATGGTAGTGGTATTATTCCTATTTTATGAGAGTTAATATTTAATAATTTAATGTAGGACAATGCATTATTATATGTAGGGGTTGGGGTTCGAACCCCGGACACCCCACTTATTCAGTTTCTAAGGTGAATTCTAGTCACTAAGCTACCTGACAAAAAAATATATTTAATAATTTAAATAATAAAGTAAAAAGGATAAAATTGTAAATATATTAGTTTTAGTTTAAATAAAAGATAAAACTCGAAGTGAAAAAAATCACATCAAATCATATATCCATTTTATATATAGGTATAGATAAACATGAGATGGCATGGATCTAAATTTTTTTTTATTATCTTTTTATAATTTTTGAAAAAATATGTTTATATTTGTTAGAAATTTTGTCAATATCAAACCATTGTTTATAAAATAAATATTGTCACCAACACAAATACCAACATAAATTGGATCTGGTGAAAATAGATTACATTATCGTGACCTTAACTCAGTTAATAAAGACAATGCATAATATATGCAAGTTCCAAGGTTCAAACATCGGCCTCCACAAAAAGAAAATACATTATCTTAATATTGCAAACTAAGAGTTCAAATCTCATAGAAAAATGTATTAATATTTAGTGTCTCACACGTCGATGGAATGAATTATTCACATACAGGGTCTCAACCAATTTGTAGATGATTATCTCTTTTTTGGTAAACAAAAAGAGAACTAATACATGATAAAGCATCCGTGATAAAGACTACTCCTCAGTCCTCACACATCTGCAGAGAGAATGAACCAAAGACTCAGGAGAATGAACCCTCATCTTAGCTAACACATCTACGTTTGCATTACCTTCTCTAATTATATACTCGAGCTTGACGATCCAATCTTTGGCAAGTAATTGGTGAAACAAAAAGATTTCATTTACATACCGATGTTGGATAGAAACACCATTAAGTGAGTCTAAAAAAACAGTTAATTCTCCTATAACTGGCATCCCAACAAAGATTTAAACCATGATAGATAGCCATGATTTCTGCATAAAGGGTGATAGCGACCTCCACTGCTCCATAGAACCCCAAAAAGAAAAATTCCATCATTATCCATGAGTATATGAGCAAAACCTGCTTGATTAGTTGAGCCTAACAAGCTAGCTATTGTCAACATTCAACCAAAAACACCCCTCATGTGGACGAGTCCATGCTACCATACGGAGAATAGATGCTACAAAGGTAGGAGTGTCGTTTCTAAAAGTCGCAGAGTGTAGGAAATCTTTATCACATTACTATGAACTGATGTCTTGACGTTGTTAAAAATAAGCTCATTTCACCCACACTAGACTGTCCACATCCTGACTACCACAATAATCTCAAGCTTAAGGACCACATTCTCTGCACCAATCAAATAAATCAACTCTCGTACCTTGGGGAATGGCGCTCGCTAATCAGAGTTTTTTTCCTGACAACCACCGATCTGACACAAAAATAGACAATGCTCTATGGACTCTAGGAAAGACTCGCATCTCAGACGGATAGAGGAATTGCAGTCCCCTCTATGAAGGAACACATCTTTTGTTGAGATTGATCCATGAAGAAATTGCCCAACTAAGGATTGAATGCTAGCAGAAACAAGAATTTTCCAAACCCACCGGGAATTTCTATGGTGATTCATGGGGAGAGTCCTTGGTAGAGTAGATGCCTGAAATAGAATTTTTCCATGTTCCCAAATCTGGAATGCACCCAGACTATAGAATCATGGTGTACAACAAACTTGAATTCCATACCCCATTGAACCATATGTCCTTAATTTTTAAAGCATTATTCTGAACAACAAAAGGAACCATAGTGCAAGGCTTCTCTTTAAAGACCCAAGGGTCAAACCAAAAATCAGTTACCATAACTGATCTTGAAAATAAAACCATCTTGCAATTTTTGTAACGCTTTTGATATAGATTTCCAAATGATCGATTCTCCAGTTACGAACACATTGAACATAGTCTTCTGTTCACATATCTTTCTTCAAACATTTTCACCCACAATTTGTTAGGCAAATGCAACATTTTGAAGTCTTGCAACACACACCGTTAAAACCACCAAATCTTTGATGTTAAGTAAATTTATAACACCCAACTAAGTGCATCCCTTTGTCAGCGGCACCTTTCCAAATGAACCTCCTAATAGTTTTATCTAAACCATCACACACACTTTAAGGAAGAGAAGAGTACTAATATTTTTCATAAAACTATGAAACAAATTTCCAATTAAAAAGAATTGCATTCATAAAGAAAAAAACTGAACAAACTATTATTGTACATTCTCAGTACAAATTTTTCAAGATTTATCCATACAAGTACAAACTGATTTTTTTTTGGTGGTGGCCGGGGTTTGAACCCCGGACCTTGCATATATTATGCATTGTCCATACCAATTGAGCTAAGCTCACGAGGACAAGTACGAACTGATTATCGGTACAACATAAATTTTCATCAAATCAAACAAACCAAAATTCCAATACAAGCAAAAGACACATGTGTGGTCAAGCTTTCTAGGGAAAAGCTGTCCCACAAATTGTTACATGAAATGATAGCATGTTGCTGCAAAGGGCAATGACCTTTCAGAAGTTTGAATTATCTGGGGAGGCTGCTATGCGGGAAGTTGCGTAATGGATCCTTCCTTAGTAACTCGGTTTCTCTGCAGAAAACAATAAATACAAATAAATAGTTAAAATGATGTATATGTATTAGGTTGCAGATTTCTGTCTGATATCAGAGAGGGAAATTGTCAGGTGATTAGAGATTACCTTTTCAAGTCCTTTTCGTCGTCTTGCCTAGTCTTCAAATTTGAGGACTTACCCTCTGCTTTCGGATTTAATGAACTGTAAAACACAATGTAATAGGTTCACCAATATAATTCGGAAAAAAACCAACACACAAACTGCAGTGTACAATGCCTTATTACTTATAAGTATTGTTTTCAAATAAAAATGGCGGTTAAGTTTTTCTAAATAAAAATGGTAAAGCTTTCCAAAGAAGGATCAGATTGATGTGAAAAAGTCTCGGGATATTTTAAATCCATTTTTAAGGTGTTACACCAAACTAAGTGCTTGTTTGTTTTAAAGTTTAATATTAGTCAAATGACGTTCAACCCAACTCTACAAATTAGAGCTTAGGGAACGTTGGGACGCGAGAAATAGTGCACCATCGCTTAACCAAACAGGCTATAAAAGTGAAAGAGAAAAACAGACTAGGTGCATAGTGCCATGGAGGTTGCAATTTAGGACATTTTTCCTTGTAAAGTGATTCAACTTACCCTTGACATTCTTCATCAACAAACACCGGGATGCAGGCACTTGCACCAACCACTGTAGCCCTAGTTCCAGGTCGCTGTGGGACCTAAAAGCATTAAGAAACTTGGACATTAAGCGATGCAGAACACAAAAAGCATGCAAATAAGTAAAGTGTTGTACGATAAATTATCATCAATCAATTTTGAAAAGGCAGGAAAAAGAAAGAGAACTAGGCGAAAATCAGCACCTTAAAGGATTTCCATTTTGCAGGAATTGCATTGTTTTCCTTATTTCTTTCGGCACGACCACCAAGTTTGAGCCAAGAGTGTGACGGGTCTGGCTGAGGTGGACAGGTCTCACCGTTGGCATTTGAATCTTTATAAATGGAAAGTGGAGCTGCTCGAGTCCTACAAGATTTAATAATGAAAATATCAATAAAAACCGAGAAACCTAGAGATACATTGCATGAGATTGGAATTTGACAATTCCAAGGTCATTTTATATATGTTCCTAGAAACTCATTATTCATATATTTCTCTACAAGACTATGTGCATAGTGTGTGCAAGTGATTTGAAAAATGAAGTATATATGGAAATAAGGATCCAAAAAACAAGAGGAAGAAATAAGGCAATTCCAACCAAATAAATCCAAAGCTACAATACTGTTAGGATTGTTACCTATCATTCTTAACAGAAAGGTTACTGTTCAATGGGGCCAAGGGCTTAGAAGAACGATTACTGCTCAAAGGAGCCAAGGGCGCACCTACAACACAGAAAAAATGTGCAGAATTTAAAATATTGAGGCAAAAAGTAATGTGGAAAGAATTGAAAAGGGCGGGACTAACCATTATCTCCCTTTGCAAGAAGAGTTCCAAAGCTACGCGCAGGTGCCTCTTTTTCCACTGGGTCCTAGTTACCAGAAGATATGAGGGTCAGACAACAAATGTAGATAGCTCATAGTCATAGCTAATCATATTATAAAATTTTGGAAGAGGTGCTAATTAGAAGACCACATACATCTATAGGTTTTGTCCTCGACATTGAGTGAACAAGAAATTTTCTATAAGCAGCTTTCAGTTTTTCAATGGGTTGAGCATTCCTGCAAAATTGGTAGTCATAACAAAACAGAATATTTAGATCTTCTATAAAGTTATATGACTCATCAACTAAGGCATCTCGTGGTACTTAGGCTTAGTATTTTGGCCATAACAAATGCACACACGTATTTTCCTTTCCAAATTTGTATAAATTGAAACCACATGGACATAAACCTTGAACAATTATATCCTTTTGCCTCCATAATTAATGCAAAAATGAAAAACATTTAACACTTTCGCTGGAGTTATTCAACTGGTATACAATACAATATATAACAAATTAACACATGAAACAAGAAAGATAAGAATTGCATTACAAGGTCCAAGAGATAAGATAAGAAACCACAGTACCTAGCTATGCCAAGTTCAAATGTCTGGTTAGCAGCTTTAAACTTGTTCTTGGATTCCAAGTGCAAAGCATATGAAATGTAGAAATCGGAATGAGTTTTTCCAATTTCATTTGCATCCAAAAAAGAATATATAACTTCCTTATCAAAGCAATTTTCTGCCTGCAAATAACAACAACATCTCTTCTTATCAAACCACCACTCAAAATCAAAGCAACCAACTAAATAAACAATTAAGTAACAACTAAAAAAACAAAAGATTTAAGAACCCTACATATTCGAGCCACACTTTGAGATAACGCAAATCTTCCTTATACCGTTCCGAGTGCCAAAAAGCACGGACACATTGCTCATAAATCACCACCAGCCCTGAGCTATCTCCACCTGGAGGAAACGCTTCTTGAACCCATTTCATACACCTTCACCATCAATAACAAAATAGAAAATAAATTCACAATTTATTTTTATTATTTTATTATAAACCTATGTTTTGTTCCAGTATTGAAGCAAGCAAAATTGATTCTAAGGGTTTAGAATTGATTTTGTCGTGTTTGTTTGTTATTGAATATAATTCATTTTACCTTTAGAGAATTGATTCAGACTTAAAGCTAATATTTGTAGTTTTTGCCTCTAGAATTGATTTTTAGGCTTGGTTAAATCATTCAGCTCACTTTCACACAAATATAACCAAACATAAGTCATTTTATTTTAGCCAAAATCAATTATACAAAATCATTGCATTCAAAATCATTATTTGTCAACATAGACCCTAAGCCAAAGCCTATGTTTGGTTCCACATTTGAAGCAGCCATTGCATTCAAAATCATTATTTGTCAACATAGACCCAGCCAAAATGACTTTTAGCCAAAATAAATTCATTCAAAATCACTTTATATGAGTTTATACTTGACACAAATTGAGAAACTAAGCCTATGTCTGCTTCCACATTTGGAGTACCCAGAATTGATTGTGGAAGTGTAAAAATGATTTTGACATTTTTGGTAGCTCTCTAGTAGATTTTATTTTGCCTATTCTAACTTCTTTTTTTGAGGGAATTTTGCCTATTCTAACTTGAAGCTAGAACTTGTAGTGTTTGAAGCAAAATCACCTTTAAGTAAATCAATTTACATAATTTACTTTTACATGAACTTATCCAAACATAAACCATTTTACATTCAACTCACTTTTAAGTAAAATCAATTTCACGTAATCAATTCATTCAAAATCTATTTTTGTCACCGCAGAATCAAACTTACACTAAATATCCAATTAGGTCCTAAAATTTCAAAATCATGTCAATCCAATCTCCTAAATCAACAATATCCTAAAATAAACCCTAAAATTAAAAAGCTATAACAACATTAAATTAGTAACGATGCGATACAATTAGTAACAATAGTGAATGAACACTCACTCTAACCAAGGGAGAAGAGGATCTTCGCCTTTGTAATCATCAATCGCTTCAATAAGTTTTCTGTTTCACCAAAATCTCATCAATTAAAATGAAATCAAACAAAGTGAACGAAGGAAATCTAGAAATCGTTATAATTAAAGAAGAACCTTCGTTGTTGAATAAGAGATTTCTTGAGGTAATTATCGGTGTGACACTTGAGAGCATGGTTGAGAATGTTAACGTTACGGCCTCGTTTCAATGGTCTCACGTTTTCTTTGAACGTTTCCCACTCGGTTCCGGTTTCTCTCTTTGATGCTAGAAACTCTGTCTCTGGATCTATCTTCTGCGTTTCAATCTCCGCCATTGTTGTTGTTGCTGAAGCTGCTTCTTCTTCTTCTTCTACTTGAGAGCGTTGAATTTGTGATTTGAATTTTGAAAGTGTTTTTATATACGCTAATACTAGCCGTTACTACTTTATTGGAAAATGAGTAATATTATTAATTAATTTACTTTCCTATTGTTTTTTTGGAGAGTCAACAATGTTGAAAATAAATAGGAATATTTTTTTGGGGAGAATAAATTGAATTATTTTAGGGGAAATTGAATATTAAAAACACCAAAAAATTAGAAATGAAAAAAATGGTAAAATAATCCATAAAAAAATATAAAAGGTAAAATATAAAATATTTATAAGATTTTCAATAATGATTAAATAAATAAGGGTTAAAATCTGTTTATGTCAAAGTTAATATTATGAGCCCGTTTGTTATAGTTTTTTAAGAAAAAAAATCACTTTTTTTGAATAAATAATCACTTTCAAGAATTTTGCATCCGTTTGTTGCAGATTTTTACAATAATCAGAATCTAAAAAAATATCTAAAAACAGCTTCAAATGAGAAGCTGTTAAGAGCAGCTTCTCAGAAAAAATAGATTTTTTTAGAGGAGAGAGAAAATATAATTTAAAAGATTAAACTAATTTTGTAACAAAAAATCGCTTTTATATAGCTGTATCCAAACAAACTAAATTATTTTTTAAAAAAGGTGATTTTTATTACGGTAAACAAACGCAAAATAGATTCTATCTCTAAATTATTTTATGTCAAAATCACTTTTATTTTAATCTGTAACAAACGAGTCCATAGTCTATGTAAACTTGTCAAAAAAAATATAGTCTATGTAATATTGTGTAATATGTATTTTTGTTTTCATAAAGACTCCTCTTTTAGCAAATCCTAGTTTGTCTCACTTTCACCTCTTGTTAGAGCTTAAAATGAACATCTTGTATATATAGGATTTTTTTTTTTGACCTATATTGAAAGGAAAAAAAATCCATTTTGCCTTACTTGAAAAAATTGCTAATCTATAACCACCCCCCACCCCCCCACCCCATCCCATGGTAGGGTGTCTCGTAACCCTGTGTTGCAGGGTGCTCTGACCTTCTTTTTATTTTTTACCACAACGCAAGACTGACTTGCGGGGTACTCCCTCCCTTTTTTTATTATGTTTTCTGACCCATGTGGGGCCTCGTAAGACACACTTGCGGGGTACCCCTGTTTGTTTGTTTTTTATTTCAATATTTGTCAAATTAAAATTAAATAATAATTCTTGTTTGTTTTGGGTTGTTCGACACCTTGATTTAGGAGCATTTTTTTGCGGATTTCTACATATCGGTTGAGGTGTCACTAGACGGTGAGCTCTTCGACGAGTCAAAAAAGTTGTTGAATAATTCTTTTAACTCTGATAAAGTATTCATTAGATGTAAAAACATTTTAAATGGTTGTGTTATATGATCAAATTTAACGGTGGTACGTACACCAATATGCATGGTAAAAATGAAAAACAAAGAGGTAAGAGAAAATGTAAGAAGAATAGATGAAAAAGTGTGAGTGAATAAAAAATCAAGTAGAACTATTTATAATTGATCAAATAACATTATTTTAATTCATTTTTCCAACAAAAATTTAAAACTAAATAAAAAACGGGGTACCCCATAGTTGTATCATGCGAGACCCCACATGGACAATAAAACATAAATAAACAAGGGAGTACTTCGCAAGTCAGTTTTGTGATGGGGCCAGAAAACAAACAAAATAACATGTCAAAGCACCCTGCAACAAAGGTTTGCGAGCACCCTACCCTGCAAGTGAGGGTTGCAGGATGCATAAGGGGTGTGAAAAAGTACGGTAGATTGTCAATTTTTTTCAAGTTCGTCAGAATGGAATTTTTTTCAATATAGGTCAGAAAAAAATTGTTATATAGGCATAACTCTGCTTGTGTTAAACTACAAGCAACAACCTTGTGAACAAAAAGACTTGTCAAGCAAATAGGCAAACAAGTGATGCAACCACTTTGCTTGTCTTGCACTTCAAGAAAGAACCTTGCAGCCCATATACCTTGCCAAACAAGAAAACTACCTAATATTTATGTTTTCTTGAGAAACAAGCAGCGTCTTCAACTTTCATGAGAAACAAGAAAAAAAATTCAACAAGATTTTGAGTCACACAGAACAGTGATGGATATAAGATAAAATGCTACTTAAATATGATATACATTTTTAAAAGCAGGTAGGTAAACAAATGAAGCCACCACTTTCTTTGTCTTGCACTTCCAGAAATAACCTTGCAGCTCATATGCCTTGTCAAGCAAGAAAACCACCTTACATTATATTTTCTTGAGAAACAAGAAAAAATCCCAACAAGATTTTGAGTCAGACACAACACTGATAAATATAAGATGAAATGCTACTTAAATATCATATACATTTTAAAAAATAATGAAAACAATTTTTTGACATTTTTATCGTACCTGATCAGAACGATGACGTCCAGTGCAAGTGGTTATGGGTGTTTGTAAGCTTGGAACGGTAAGAGGGTGTACCTGAAGACACTCTGATGCTCAAGTCAATTAAGAGAGCAAGAGTGAGGGTTTAGGTTAGAAAGAATATTGTACCTTTGAGGAATGTGCAAAGTCCTTTTATATAGAGGTGATGTGTAGGAGCCGTTGTACGACACACTAAGACGTCTGGCTGTTGCAGATTCGTAGGAATCGTAACTGTCAGGCGAGAGTCGTGGGCATGTTCCACCTATATACGACGTGTATTTTGATGGGTGTTGTCCTCAGGGGTGTTTATTTTCGGGTGTTCCACCTATATACGACGCCTCTTGTTTGTAGTCCCAATTTCACCGATCTCTGTTTGTCTTGACCAGGGATTTGGTTGTTTAATAAAATTTGTTGTTTCAAAAAAAAATTTTTAACCCAAACGCAAGATTGGGCTATTTTTGGTTTGAGCCTACATAAATGGGCCTTAATCAACTGCTTAGTCCAGAACAATTTTCGTTATATTAAAAAATATATATATAATCATTTACATCAAAAGTTTCTGACCTCTACTTCTACTTCTTTACAAACAAAACTAACACATTTTTTTTAGAAAACAAAATCAGAAAATATTTTTATATAGTAATTAGCGTTAAAATATTTTTTTAAAAAAATAATCATTCACATCAAAAGCTTCTGACTTCTACTTCTTGTTTACAAACAAAACTAACACACTTTTTTAGAAAATAAAAATCAGAAAACATTTTTATATAGTAATTAGCCTTAAAGTTTTGGAAGGATTTAGAATTTTGCTCCAAGGAATAACCTTTTAGTTATGTTTTTCTAGGATATATTTACATGGATGAGGCATATAGTGTATAAGATGGAGAATGTGGTATAAGAGATGCTAACATAGAAGGTAAATTTATATTTTACCATAGTTTTTGTTGATAAAATTAATTTTATCATAGTTGTGTTTGGATTAAACTATGACATACTTCCTCCCTTCCAAAATAATTATCATCCTAATTTTTTTTAGGGGACCATGATACATTCTTTTCGCACATATTATGAAAACCATTAAATAAATTGAAAAAAATTTAATCAATTGATTTTCATAATCAATCAATTATTTGAATATTTCACTATTTTTAGTCTTAACTTGTGCTTTACACCAGTGTTTTAAAACCCAGATGGACATGGCCGGTTGGACCGATCGGCCCGTAAACTGGAGGGTGCAACGGTTTAGGCAGACTACAGGACCTGATATGCAATTAATCCGTTGAAACTCGGTGTGACCCGGTTGGTTCAGTTGACGGACCGCTGAACCAGTTTAGCCCACCCGACCGCTGAACCACTTCTATGGTACCTAAAATATTAGTGCAAGGGTCAATTTCCTTATCCAAATTGGTTCATACTCAAAGCACCATAAACAATGTCAATAAATAGATACTATCAAAACTTATCAATCAAAAAGAAATAAAAAAAATGCGTTCAAGTCATATGTTTTAAGCAATGTTTGCACACATTTCCTTTGTATTATAATAGTTTAATCACTTATCAACACACAAATGCATAACCGACTCAATGCAATGCGATTATGTGTAAAATGCATGCTTTTAAATACTACATGATCCGGATATAACACGCCACTAAGGAATCCACACAGAATATAATTATAACCCGCCACACAGGACCACACAGATGCATATGCCATGCATGATAATGATAATGAAAACTAAATCCCGCTACTTAGGCACCACTAAGAAATATGATATTAACCCGTCACTAGGGTAATTACAGTCAAATATTAATGCATCATCAAGTATACAAACCAAAAGTCAATCATTTCACAAACTCACATTTTCATCTTTCTCTTCTTTAATTCATCAAAAAAAAATGTAACATTTCTTTTCCAAACATCACAAAAACATATAAAGCATAATAATATAAAATATATCAATTCACACCACATTATCATACACAACTTTCATATAAAACATAATTAAGAATAATCACTCATAATTAATAATAATCACTTTTAGAAAGGATTAATTTTACCATGAAAATACGTTTGAATTATTTTTCTTTTTAAAAGACAAGAATTGCTACCTCTACTTAATAACACAGTCTAGCACTTAGTATGGACTTATGGGGAAAAAGCCCTTGCCTTGGACTACTTCCCTTCCTAAGCCACAACTCTATACCTCAAGTTTGCAGCTACGGTGCAAGTACCATTCCTCACACTCCAGTAATTATTTTGAAGATTGAACCATAGAAACCAAAAAATAGCGTGGTACAGACATGATGAGTTTTTAGAAAAAGATTGTTAGATGCATACTTGTGAGAGACTTAACAAATCTTTTGGATGGACCAAGTGGTGGAGGCATATGAATCTAAATGGTATAAACAATGTGTAAACTCAATGAAAGAGGCGTGAGTTTCCTGATATGGGAGTGAGGCTATATACTTCTTATTGGCAATAGGATAATAAACAAGAACATTGCTCCTAAATAATTTAGAACCAATTCATGGTAATGGATGAGATTTGAGGCAAATGAAAAGAGGTACCACATACCTCCCTTTCAACTAAGAGGGGAGTTAGGTTAAGAGGGAAATGATTAAACCAATAATTGTATAATAGGAGAATGAACGTAGTCAAGAAATCAACTGTTATATGGAACGGTCTATTGGACAGGGAATAGAGGAATATGCTTGTTTTTTCTTCAGCTACAAATAAAATCAGTAGCTTTATAGAGCTTATTATTCCACTAAACCAACCCCACTAATAGAACGTGGCTGCAGAGAAGAAACTAATTCCTAAATAGTGGGAGTTACTAACTAATAGATAGGAACAATTAATCCTACTAAATATGAGAGTTAAACAAAACGTGGCAGAATTTATTTGTTTTTCTGTGCAAATGGACTGGATAGATACTTTAGAGTTGTTATTACTTCTCTCAAGTAAAGTTACTAAAGCCAAGTAATTAGGAGATGAATTGAAAACATGTTTAACTGGGCAATTAGACAAAGAAATAGTGAGATATAACCAAATCAAATTAGAAAACCGATTAATAAAATAATTAATAGATCAGCAAATAATTAAATATAAAATAGACTCATCAATAAAAAATAACACATCAAAATAAATAATAAATATTGGGAACAGTTATAATTATTTTATCATTCGTCACACCAAACTGATTAATTAAATAGAGAAAATCAGGAAAATCATAAAAATGACATTTAGGAAATATTGGGGTGTTTTATCAAAATTTTATGCAGCATAAAACAATTATAATTAGCTTAATGTATGATCTAATTTGAATTTGGATTGGAATTAGCTTGAATTGTGTTGCAGTTAAGAAATTAACTTGCAAACTTGCAACTGTGAATATAATTTTTTTTAATGTATGAACTTTAAATAGACAAAAAAATGACAGGATTTTTTTTTTATCAAAATTTCATTCATTTTTTTTTGAACAAGCCAAAATCAAAATTTTATTCATAATCTAATTTTTGGTTATAAATATTTTTATATAGACCGGGTCAATAGTCATGCGGTCCGACCAGTGACCTACTGGTTCGACCAGTGACCCCATATCGATCGTCGGTCCGGGTTTTAAAACATTGCTTTACACTTATCTTAATCGGTATTTTCGTACGTCAGTTTAATTACATACAAAAGTTTTCAAAAACTTGTTTGTGCTTTGTAAAATCAGAGAGTATCTATTCACACGCCCTTTCTAGACACGGTCAATATCTTCCAACCACCTCAAAAGATAAAGTATGGCGAAACCTGATTCGAAAGTAGTTGTTGATTTACATAAACGCTGGAGAGTTCCCGTGGAATACCGAATCACCCTCTTGTTTTTTTGGGTAACAAGTGGCTTCTCTGCCCGCATCAACCTATAGTTAGAATAATTCATGAGTGAGAGTAGTTGTTGATTAGGATGCATATTTTTTCATGCATTATGATTGTGTTTGTTTTTTGTGATCATGTGTTTGCTAAATGATCGTAGTATCTATGCAGATATCATTATATATTTAGGCATGTTGTTGTTGGAGTGGGTCATAGGCCTATTCTTAGTAGGAAAAGGCTAATGAATGTCCTAAGATACACTTTAAGGAATTTAGATAATAAATTTTTATGAAAACTTATGTATTTAATATATCAGAAATTGGCGTCTCCAACTTTGAGTTGTTTCTGTTTTTCAATATACGCGCATGTGGGAAATGCTACAATACACTCACAACCTTCTATGAAGGTGTATTCTAGAAATTAACATCTTTTTATTTTGGACCAAGAAACTTATAATTTTCTTTATAAAAGATATTAAATTAGTATGTTTAATTATAATTTACAAATTTATGTTTTTCTTAATCCTGAAATTTGTTTCTCGTGTGATGCAAGTCTGCATCTAATTTATGCGGGTACCAAAGAAAATCAAATTTATATTTGCCCTCTTTGCATTTTTTGATGCAAAAATTAGAGTGCAAAAGTATCACATGAAAACTTTGACAATCAGCTATGTTAGCAATAGCACCCCAAAACTACCGATTATCATTTGCTAACAACTCTAAAAATTTATATTAAAATGAAAGAAATTGATAAAACAAACACTTGAGGGGCTAGACCAAAACCAAAATAACAATCAATAGCTTATACATCAACTTCCTCGTTGAAAAAAAAGTGCAGTGCAAAGCATCAAAGTCAACAAGTATCATTATCAGCAAAATCTAAACCCTTGAAGATCATATTCCTAGCAAGTACATAAATGATAGATACTAGAAGGGATGGTATTCCACCATTACAACTCATCAATCTGAAAACCAAGAGTTGCAGTCCCATAAGAACAATGATTACCTACACAAAAAAATTGAGTAATCATAAAAGGCAATCTTGTTGGAAATCAATTGTGAGTGATTATGTCTCACATAGACTATAAATGGAGAAACCGTTGAATATATAAGAGAGGAGACGCATAAACTCATTGCCTTAAGATTTTGGGTAAGAGTGTGGTGTCTCTCTCTTAGCGGCTCATGGATGTTTAACCCATTCTCGCTCCCCAGACTCCCCAACAAACTGGTATCAGAGCCCGGCTCGCTGGGAGAGTGGGAGAGAGCTGGATCCAATGAACCTGTTGTTTTTGTTACTCATTTCTCTACGTTGGGTACTTAGAGTTTGAAGAACTTTTGCTTAATGATTTGCAACCCTTTTTTTTTTTGGTAGTAGATTTGCAACCCTTTTTTTCCCATG
>Ga0228711_1001709_pt1 | contig 32825 bp, 23 predicted proteins | sample MedpolnodulmetaG_2_FD_177996 | JGI IMG/M metagenome (GOLD analysis project Ga0228711, IMG submission 177996) | Root nodule microbial communities from Medicago polymorpha collected in Santa Monica, California, United States - brown nodules | ecosystem: Host-associated > Plants > Roots > Nodule... | reverse complement strand
GCTGATTTGAGTGCAGGGGTATTATATCATTTTAAGATTCTTATGCAGCAAGTGATGTTTTCACTTGTTGCAATAGCGTATATGATTTTAGCTGAGTTATTTTGGCGCTTATCTTACTATATGTTGCAACTACCGAAAAATAAACAACATTGGTATTGTTGTTTGGTTTCAATGCTGACTGCAGTTTGGTATTGTCGAGTTAGTAGGCCATTATAGGATACAGGAAAGTTAATGTATGTAAGAGTGAAACAGGTATGAATCATAGCTTATGAAGCACTGATACAAACACGAACATCGGACACGACACCACGTAGGACACTAGACAGGCTTTTAGTTTGAAGTTTCAATGCTACATAGCCATAAAACAAGAGAAATTGACATATATGTCTATGTGAAGCAAAGTGTAGCATACTGACATGTTAGCTTGCGTTGGACACAAGTCCAGGCTGCCATCACTTACAATGATTGGATGGTCATGTTCTTGATAACGTGGCATTTAAACTGACTTGATTTATTTTATAATTTTAGTGTTAGTATTAGTATTATCGTGCAACGGCAACTGAACTTCCCCACTGCCATAACCAAGCTAGTTGGATTATTAATATATCAGACAGAGACACAGATTACTTAAGAGATGTAGTAATAGATAAGATTTGCATAACTCAAGACTTCTTTGGTAGATAACCAGACAAGCAGGGTGAGTAGGTGACTTAATTAAATGATATTGGACTAACAGGAGCTTTCATTGTAGTCTATGAAGTATTCTCGAACCAACAATCGAAGTCAACAAAACCTTTAGTGTTGTGGCTGAATTTTTTTCTTAAATTTCCAGAAATTGTAATACATCTTGTTTTAGTTGAAGTACTGGATATACTACCAGCTGTACCAGGCCTTGCCTTTGAATGGAGGGTCCTCACACTGAACTTTGTGTATCCAAAAACAGCTCTGGACTGTGTCACAGTCTTTCTTATTGAAGGTGTGTTTGATGTCCGGCATGTGTCAGTCTTGGACATTGATGCGACACCAACACATGTGATTACATTGAATTATATCATTTTCCAAATTATTTATTACTGGTGTCAGTGTCCATGTCATGTCTGTGTTTGTCTTAGAGCTTGATAGCTCATACTTTATCCATGTTGTATTGTGTGGATAGCGGAGAAGTTTGGCCAATAACGACCAATTATCAGTCACATCATCTATATATACAAAAAGGTTTCCACACATAAAAGCAAGGTGGTGTGCTCTGTAGGAGGTACCCATGCGGTCTCTCTCTGCCATGTAAATTAACAAATCAACTGTAAACCACCATAGAACTCGGCTTTGACAGACCCTTGATACAATCAGTTGAAACAAAGTTATTGATATCACATATGGTGGCTCATATTACAGTTACCCACTAGAGATAGGATTAATTAACTCAGTTTTATTCCTTAGTATGTTAGCTTATCTTGTTTCTTGTTGAGTTTGTGTTATTTTTTTTTCCTTCTGTTTTCCTTCTCTGTTTTGTATATAAGAGGTGTTCTATAATTAATTTGTAATCGGCAATCTAAACATTTAATGAATAACAGATGTATATTCAGAAATTCCTCTCTTGAGACGGTATTCAATAGCTCATTCCATTTTCTCCACACGCCATTAAATGACAAGGAACTATTTAGCTCTTTGCTTTCGACATGTATGCTGGTTTTGTCCAATCCTTTTTTGGCTATGCCAGCTTTGGAACAAATTTGAAAGAGGCGACCAAACAACACTGAGAAAGATAGTAACCCATAGCCATGTAACTTTTTCTATAAACATAATGAAATAACAGTGCAGTCATATTTGTTCAACTCGTACGAGTCTTATGGTCGTGAAATTTGTGGTCATTGTCAAAGAAGGGTAAGTAAATCAATCTGTAGATTCTGAAATTAGTTAATCAAAACTGAAAAGCTATACAAATTGAAAAGAAAAAATGTGTCATACACATCATACTCACCCTTTTCTTTTATATTATTCTAAATCAATTTGAAGAATGTTGTATAAGATTAGGAAGCATAAACAAAACAAATACACTCATCATCTAAACTTATTTGGAACAAACTCAATATACTTCTCCGTTGTGTGTTTTCCAGATACCTTTTGACGGATTTGAATGTGTTACTCTTACGATTTTCTGTCTATGTTGGTGTGGTTTCTTCGTCGCATTTTCTTCAGAATTGTTATTTAACTTGATCATCACATCAACTTTCACAATGTGATGATCTGATGTACCTTTGGAGGAAAGGACTGAATAGGAACCAGGAACAAACTTATACGGTGAATTCGATGATGATAATATGTAATCTACCCGAGTTCCATACTTGCATGTCCCTTGCACACCTGCATAATATTAAGATTTTAGGATATATAGTATGATACCAAAAAGTTGAAGTTCAAAATTAATAGATTATGAAGTTTTCGAAATTGTATTTGTACTTTGGCCTTTGGCAATCATGACAACTGATTCATATTCCCCTGCATAGTTCTTAGCATCTGTATAGTCTTTACTCTTTAGATGTTTCATCACTTCAACCTTTGGTGTTGGCTTTCCCATCTCTTCATAGTACTAAACACAAATGAAACAATACAAAGAAAATTGATTTTTTGTTGTTGTTATTTTTAAGACTAAAGAGAAAAATAAAAGGAGACAAATAGGAATTCAGAATCTGATGTGTGATGGATATACATACCTTTACAATATCTGTCCATCTTTCTTGGGAGTAATCCGATTCGTCAAGTGAATTAAGTCCCCCGGCTAAGATGTGAGGCTCGTTGTTTGATTGGATTATTGCATTTATCTGCTTCATTCGCCAATTCTCATCAAGGTGATCAAGGTGAGTGCAGTAAAAGTTTAGTTCACCTGCTTCAGGTACATCGATAGTTGCCTTCAGAACATTCCTAGGCCAAGAAATAACAAACTTTTCATGTCACATTCACTCTTGTTGTTTCCAAATGTTGAATTTCCATTAATATTTTGTTAGTTTTCTAATGGATGTTCATTAGCAAGAGATACCTTAAGTAAAGTAAGAAACTCCTTCTCAATTTAATTATTATAAACATAAATAAACAAGTTTTACCTTATCATTTTCAAATTATTCTGGTTTATATGTCCTTTTCAAATTTCAATGTTGTATCAACTATCTTTTGTCAATCATACTTTTATATTATATATTTTACACATACAATAATGAAGAGATAGAGTGAATGAAGGAATGAACCAACAAAAAAGTTGGAAATCTTCTATAGTATGCCTCTGAAGTTGATATGTTCATCATTGGAATATTTGGGTGAGTTTTTCTTGAAATAATTAAGTTGTTAATTATAGTATAAAATTAAGTAGTATCATCTCAACACAAGGGAACATTTGATGAGTAAGGACAAGACAAAATCCTTAAGGATGAGTAGGTGGGATCAATCCTGTCTCGTGGTGTACAGCTATTAGTATAGTTGGCAAGCCGTGTATATATCATTATCAATGGCATGTAGAAGAAAACAAGCAAAGAGCAGAAATATATACGTAGTAGTTTCTGGATTTTGATGTAATATACTACACTTTTGAGTAAAGTTATGCATAAAACAACATGGAAAGAACGTCATTCCTTAATCATTTGTTTGGACTAATTAAAATAAAATTCCAATGTGACAGTTCAAAAGATATTTTTATATGGAAAAAGTTTTGCAATAATTTGTGGCTTTATGACCAGAAAAGCAATTATATTCTTCTCTTTCTCATGCAATGGATCAAGCTCAAGCACGAAGAAGCTTCCACAAGAGCAAAAAGATTTTCTCTCACGACTAAATGGAATCTAAGAGGTGTAGGAAATTAAAAAGTAGACAGAAAGAAAGAAATAAAGTTCATAGTTTTTTTTTTTTAAAGTGAAATGTTAACTTGTGTCCTTAAAACACAAGTTAATGATTTAAATATAGAAATTATTTATTGAAATGTGTGTATTGTATTTAACCTTTAATTTTTTAATGAATTGAATGCACAAAACTTTAAAAAATATTTATTCTTTTGGATTTTTTAACATGTGCCTTAAAGGTACAAATTAACACTACTTTTTTTTAATGACGAATTTCCTATGATAATTCAAACTCTTATTTAAACAATGAGTCAGAAGTTGTCAAGATGGATAGAGTCGCTTAAAGTGATGCATATTCTAGTATATAAATTGTTGGCTTGAGACAATGATGATAAAAAAAAAACTATTCTGTAAAATATAAAAGTAGAATGAAATAAAACAAAAGATAATAAAGTAGAATGAAATAAAAAGGAAATTCATTATTTATAAAATAAACAAAATAATGAAGATGGTCATAAACAGCAGTAACTTGTTAGCTCTATGCGAAAATAATTATAGTACATAAAGAAGAGTAGGTAAATTATTGGCACATTTATATATAAGATTAAAAGAAATTATTTGCACATTCATATAAGATTAAATAAAAGTGATTCTACTTATCAAATAAATTAATAAAAGTGATGAGATAAAATAATCTTAAGAGATTTTTATATGAAGTAGAAGTTGACTCATGTTTGTCTATAATATTAGAAATTATTTTCTAATATTCTCTTTCATCTACCACAATGATTCAAATTCAGAAATTTCTCAAAAGCTACTACAAAAAGTTTATCCTGTTTTTTCTAAATTCCAATTAATTTCAAAAGCTTAAACACACACAATCAATATCACAAAAATGTTTTTTTCTCTCTAGAATAACTTGTAATAATTTGTAACAAACATGTTCATATGAAGTCCAATTCCACCTTATCCTATTTTTATTTTCTTTTTACCTTTCATACCATGATAGTTAATCTTTAAAAAAACCATAATAATTAAGATATCTCTGCCTCAGAAGCAATCACAATTAAAATCTTGGGATACCTTCATATTAGTTTCTAACATTTTTTTTAAAGGAAATTTCTAACATTTATCATCAACTACAAACTAGTTTCATATAAATGAAATTTTCTCTGATTTCAAATATAAACAATAATTCATTTATAAAAGTTACAATAAATAATATTACTATATGTTTCAAAATACATGTCACGGTCAATCAATTCAACCCCTGGTATCTAAGACGCTGACATTTATTTATATTTATATCTAAGGTCAAATAAGTTATGTGAATGATATAAATGTAAAAATTGCGAATGTAGTAGTAAAAAGGGATGAAATGAAACTAACCTGATATCGGTGTGATCAAAGATTTTGTTGACATTCCAACGTTTGATAGGCCATTTAGAGAAAACAGCATTACCATACTCCGGCGCCCAGCTTTCAGCAAACACATAATTCATCCCTAACGCCGCCGCTAAATCCGATAATGGCTTCATTCCATTTTCTTCTTCAGCTTTCACATCTTGCAATCCCAATATATCTGCATCAACCTCTCTCAACACTTCAACCAACGTTCTTCCACTCTTCACATGGTGGACCCCACTCGTTGACGCTCTTTCCTTCTCATGTTCCGAGAAACTTGACTGTCGGCTTCTTAACATCGATATCTCGTTATCTGGTAAATTGATTGAAACCCTCGTTTTCGATTTTGTTAACTGTACGAGGTTTATGTTTTTTTGTGATTGAGTTTGTTTCAGTATGCTTTTTGGTGGTCTGTCGTTTGTTGACTTCGACCGTGTGTTTATGTCGAATGTGTTGCTTCTTCCGACAACATTGTTTTCATCTTCAAATGTTGTTGTTGTTGTTGTTGGAAGTGCTGGTGCCATTGAGAAAAGTGCGGCGTTAAAAGTTGCTACCCGGATTTGTTTTTCGGGTTTTTTAGTACCCATTTGAGTGTTTGGATGAACGGTTGATGAAAAATTTGAACTTGTTTCGTTTTGAGATTTTGGGTTGTTGATTATTGTTACTTTGGATTTTGATCGGCGATGATTTGGACACCGGAGATGGGAGAGGAGACGACGGAGGTTTTTGTTGAGGAGTTTGAGCATGATGGAGAAATGAGGGTCTTGGTTTGTAGAGATCATAAGAAAAAATGGTGATAATTGATTAGATGGTGAAGATGAAGAAATTGCAGAGTTGTTTGCAACTCTGTTTTGTGTTTGTGTTTGGCATGGATTTTGTGTGTGGAAATGAAAGAGTTAATTGAATAGTGTGGCTTGTAAGGAAAATGTAAGTTGAAATGAGATGGATTATTGATTAGATTAGGGACTAGTTGAAAGATTGCTTTGTCTAATAAGGTAGAGTAGAAAAGGGGAAGGATCCTTCTTGGAAATGAGTTGGTGGAATTTGATATTTCTTTTTCTTGTTTGGCTTGTGAAATACTAGAATAGTTTAGTGAGATTTTGAAGAAGATGCCATTGTTCAATCAAAAGACAAAAAGAAGAGATAAATAAAAGAGATGAGAGATGCTTATGTGGCTAATGCCAAGCTCCTCAACTGCTCCCAAAAAACAAATAGTAGATGATTGCCTTCCTTTTTAGTTGTTTAATGGACAATTCTTTAAGGTTATGTAAAACTTGAAAAGATAATTAGAACTAAAAAAAGATTAAGTTAGACAAATAAAGGCAAGTTAGTGATTTGAGCTAAATTGGATGGAGAGATATTCTAGTTGGAAATGGAGACAAAGCAATCACATCACACAAGTGATTTGTGTTAAGTTTATAACATTGTAGGTAAAAAAAATATTCTTAATTGTTTTCCTTGTTTGACTAAAATACATAAGAAATTAACTAATAAGGTTAATTGCAATAAATGAGCCAACAACTTGAGGTCCACCAAGTGAAAGTAAGATACTTGTTTGGAACTCAACATCACAAGAAATCCGCCGTACCAATCTCCAATGAACCTAACCAGCTGCAATTACCGTTTTACTAGTTTTTGTACTACCAAATAATCTAAAGACTTATGAATGTTGTTGACTGTAGAGAAATGAGAGCTTCAATTATTTATTATTTATTTGATGAAAATACAATCCTATCTGAATTGGAGTTAGGACCACATATGATATATCATCAACTTGGTAAGGTGTGGAATGGATTATGAATGCAATGCTAATGCCTTGGTGAAGAGTAGGTACTAATTGTGGTGGCATGGTGGTGGGTATCTACCTCTTTTTTGTTTTGTAGTTAAAATAAAAATGTTTTATATTTATAGATTGTAAGTTTTCATAAAAAGGTGAAATAGATATTCTAGTCTATTTTCATGATAAATTATTTGACTTGTGTGTGCCTAATGGTAATGAATAAAAAAAAACCATATAGTAAAACAAGAGGTATGTGTTCAAAATGTACCCTACACACTCAAAAATGAACGATCGCACCAGCTAAGGAATGTATATTTGTCAATGATAGAATTTAATAAAACATATATTCATTACGAATTGTCACTTTCTATATGAAAAAAATCACGATAGAAAGTAAGAAGAATAGTGGAAGAGAAAGACACGAGGAATGGTCTCTTCACGTTGTGAGTCTAGGTCATGGCTTGTTGTATAATAATTGTGTGAAAATGAGTTTTTTGCTATGGAAATTAGAAAAGGGGGTAGACTTGAAGTCAAAAATTAGGTATGCACTAAATTCGGCTATCTAAAAATAAACTATTTTTTCACCGATTGACTAATGGTTGAATCACACGATATGAAGTAGTAGATAATTAAGGTTCAAACTCATACTTCAATATATCAAATATCTCTGTAATTATCGATTTGATTGTACTATGTATTTATTTATATTAATCTTGTTTTTAAGGGGGTGTTTATTTATAGAGTAACGATGTTTATACAATTATTTTGTGACAACTTATGTGATAACTCTCTCATACCGGCATTGTATTCTTACTTTCTCTCTCTATTGGTTCTTCGAATCAAGCACAAAATTCACAGGTTTGGAAAAAAAAAAAAACACTTGAGAGTTGGAAAAAAGAAGGAAAAAAAAAACTTTGTCAATATACTCACTGCTCAACACACTTAGAATGAAACTATTCGTCAATAAAATGATAAGTTACAAATTCAAACATTATTTGAAATATTGTCTAAAAAATAAGTTATAAGATCGTGATGAAACGATAGTTATCAAACATGTCATTTTAATCATCAAATATATTAATTATAAATTAGCTTATTGGTCTTGTCAAACTAACCATAAATAGTTACTCTAGAACTCAATATATCTATATGTATATATGGTCATACTAGACTTGAAGATTTAGTGTTTGAGATTGTAAAAGGGTACCAAGTTTAAAAAAACTAGACTCTAACCCGTGCGATGCACGGGTTTTTGAGAGTTTCATATATAAATACTCAAATTTGCTATATTATTACTTGTCAATGTCCTTAAATTTCTCTTTAAAAAAATATTCTTAAATGTCTCTTCTATTGGCTAACTTCCATAAATTATAAACAACGTTTTCCTTGTAAATTTTTGAATCAATTTTTGTGTAACATAGTGAAGATGAAGTCGAAGATGAAAGGCTAGTTCCTGCTTAGATTGTTGCAGTGAAGGAATATTTATCTGGAAAAAAAGACATCATAATCATAATTAAAGAATGAAACCCATCACTTTCGTAATTGATAATAGATAAATTAAAGTTAAAAAAAATAAAAATTAAATGATTGTAGGATTGAAAACACAACATAAAAGTAGCCAGTGGTGGAGAAGAATTTCTTTCATATAATGACATTTAACAATGAAGTGAGGGTGAAAAAAAAAAGACAAAACCAAAATAATCATATAAATAAATAATAAATAATAACCATATCACTTACATATTTTGTAAAAGACAATATAGAATTTGACTGAATTGTGATACAATATGTACCTGTATCTCTTCATAATCAAGCAATGAAACATCTCCAAGTGCTGAAGATATATCATGTATAATATAGACACCATTTACATTGATTTTTGAAACACACAAACACAAATAAAAGTGGGAAGCCACTACCATGGTATGATACCAAAGCTTTTCTCTTTATGGTGTGCAAAACTGCAAATGTGGGAAGTTACTATATGATATGATACACGGCAAATTAAGATATCATGCAGCCACGATGGATAATGGATATATGGTTAATTACTTTGAGAAAATTAAACAAACGGTTACTGTTTTGCTGTATGCGGTTACCTTTTTTATTTTTTGAATAACTGTATGCATGCAATTACTAATTTATGCTTAAATGTATCATGTGTAATATTTGAATAAAGACAATGATAGCATTGAATAAATAAAATAATAGTTTTTTTAGTCAATTCACCATAGAAGTCAAGGTTAAAAACTGGTTAATTTTATAATAGGCGTGTTTATATTGGATATCATTTATTTGGAATCAAAATTACATCACAAAAGTGATGGTGGCTTAGTGGGCAAAATGTTGACATTCATTCATTATGTCACGGGTTCAATTCTCAACAGAGAGCTTTTTCATAAATATTTTTTAAACCCCTAAAAAAAGGCGGAATTAGGGTTAAGCAGGACTGTTTAACATTTATATATATTAAGATAAATAGTTGATGAAACAAGGGATAAAATGGAAAGGAGTATCGTCAAAAAAGAAAGGAATAACGTTGGTAAGGAACTGCGTGTTTGAGAGAGGAAAAAAAAAACGTCGACAGCAGGGTTCGAACCTGCGCGGGCGAAGCCCAACAGATTTCAAGTCTGTCTCCTTAACCACTCGGACATATCGACTTGATGGTCTTATTTGCATATTAAGGTTATATATTTCATTTTGTGTCTAATGTCTCACATTTCCAACTTTGCCAGTGGATTATCAAAACAGGATAAATTGTTCAAAATCTATTTTCGTTTTCAACCCTCAAACAGATAAGAAATTTTCTTTGCCTTAATGCGTAGGTGTAATTCCTTTGCATAGAAAGAAAAAAAAAAACTTGCACATTGAATGTTTGAGGTGTGTTTAATCGCTATGAAATGGTATACATGCTATGATTCAATGGTGTGTGACCGGAGAGTGAGTTTGGTGAGTGAAATACCCCTTAAATATGTTCCCTTATAATGTCACTTTAAAGGGGAAAAAATCTAATGTAATATTAATTATTAACTCTATCATGTAATTATTAATTATGTAATATTCAACTTTACATAATTATGGATTTGAAGATTTGGAATCCTAGGTTGAGTGAGCAGTCTATTCATATTTATGTTTTGATATATTCATGAAATTTGATTTCTATCTTTCATTTTCATGAACCATGCAAACTTGTAAAAAGAAATAAAAATTTGATTGATCACAAACCTATGGATTGTTGGTGATGGTATAGGGAAACCAGAATGATAGGTATGGAAGGAGTAATATAAGGAATTGGTGCAAAAGGAGTAGTGTTGGGTTTGGAAGAGACCAAATCATGGTATAGGAACATGTGTTCACCAGAGGCCTTGCATTTGTGTCTCTTATGATAGGAGGAATACCAAAGAAAGACACACTCCTAATACCTAAAATGAAGTTTATTTTAGTTGTAAGAAGAATTGAGAATATATATGTAAACAAAAGCAACCAGAGAATTTGAGAAAGTTAAAGTCAGGTTGATGAGAAAATATGTCGGTACATCAAAATTCAAAGAGGATGTGGGAGTCTATTACAGAAACAGACACTAATTAGAAAAGTGCAATCCCTAAGTTTGTAAGGTAAGGAAGCAAGGGCCAAAATGGTGAGTCCAAACGAAAAAATATGTATGTTTCCTCTCCCCTAGAGTGAGGGAAAATCAAACTATGATATATGCCAAACTGGGAAGATGAGTAAGGGGTCTAAATTCACCACCTCGGTCATATTTGAGGAAATTAATTTTTAAAGTAAATTGGAGTTCAACCAGGAGTTTAAATTGTTGAAAGATAAATACATCTTCTGGATTTTTCTTTAGTAAGTATTTGAAAAATACAAGTCTTTGAAGATCAATATTTAGGTGACTAAGCCTAGCATGCCATAAAGAAAAGGACATATTGATAGAGATGCTAGCAGAATTAACATAAATTGCATCATTATTAGTTAAAACGGGAAAATAAGAAGATGATCCATGTAACTTACTAGGTGGAAATTGACACCAAGTGGTTCTACTTGGAGATCATCTTCTAGGAGTTTTAATATGAATACTAATAAAAGCTCTGATCTTGGAGGTGCTTCAATATGAAGTGGCGTTGGTGTTGTTGCATTTGGTAGTGGAATTTTGATTAGTTATAAAAACAAAAATTATTTTAATTCATTGACTAGTTTTGAATTCAATCAGTCTTCTAGTCTTGATTCAGTTGCTAAACCTCAAAAGATTGATTCAAAAATATGATGGTTTTAGAGGTTTTTAAAATACATCCAAACTAATCTCTGCTACATTTTCATCAAGTGATAATGGAATTGATGTTGATTACATTGGTTGTTTGATTGAAGATAATATGAATAAATCTAGTGTAGGAGAGACGTGATAGGATTCAGTAGAATTAAAAAATTCAACTTTTTATATGGCGTGATCTATCATGAATAAGTTTAATATCGATCTATGTTAAAAGTCAAACGTAGTCTTGTTTTTTCTTTCTTTCTTTTCTTTCTTTGTAAGAAAAAGAAAAGAAAATATTAAATGTCTTGACATTTTTGGGATGACTCAAACTCATAGTGGACTGAGTCAATGTCGGTGTTTCACAAAAGATTTTTACGTATATACCCTCATACTTAATAAGCCTACCCCCTACATTATCCATTTTGCCCTAAATAAATTTTGATTTCCAATTTTAACCTAGACACTCATTCATATATATATATATATATCATCCCTAGATTCCCATCCCAATCTCATACCCTCTTTGATTTTAGTTTCTTTGCGTTTTCTTCCACTTCTCGTCTTCATCTCTTTGTTCCTTCTTTATTACTCGTTTTTATGTAAGTATCATTTGTCTCCTTTTATTTGTTTTAGTTTTCAACGAGTGGTGTCTTCCTCCCTATTATTCGAGATACCATGAATGTGGTTTGAAAACGAGTTAGGGTTTGAAAAAAAAAATCAATTCTTCACCATAAATGGCTTTTTTCTTTAATCAAGAGGGTCGAAGTCTATAAAAAGAGATGAAAAGGCGACTACCCAGTAATACCAATAAGATTAGCGTAAAATAATGAACTAATCTGAGCACGAATTTGCTCGTAGTAAATCACTACCACAGTTGGATCTTGCTCGCATCTCAGGTTAGCCAAAATATCTACAAAACTATTCGCTTCACGAAACGAGTGACAAACCAAAGTATCCAATGTTAGTTTATGAATATGTTGCATCAAGATTCAACCATCTGGCATGATAAATTTTGGATCAAGATTGGTGAAGAAAAACTAAAACAACATCTCAACAATTTACGATGCATAAATTGAGCTTATTCACGATCAACAGTCATCCAAAATGAAAAACTTTTTTTTTTTTTGGTATCGGTGAAAAACTTTTTTTAGTTTCTTCACGGTAAGTAGGTCTATTTATAGTGAATAATTTCAATTTTTTTACTATAAATAGATCCATTAATGATATAGAAGTTTTTTAATTTGTTTGTTATAAAACTTTACTGTTAATTTGTTCGCTATAAATTGAGCCTATCTACATTGTATTTATTTTAAAAATAAACGTTTACAATGAAACTTTACCATTATTATTTGTTTATTAATTCATATAATTTATTTTCAGAGATGAAACGAACTACAGGAGTTGTGATTGATGATGCATCTTCTGGACTTTGACGTCCTCTTACTGCCTCACCATGTAAGGAGCGTGCAACTAGACATGGTCTTAAAGCAAAGTAACAACGAGAGGAGGACAACAACGTTGATATGGAAGAGGAGGTCGTCATGACGATGGAGAATGTTGTTGCCCCTCCACTCGACACCCTACATGCATGTCGCGAGAGATTCTATTTCCAGAAGACCATAGAACTTGTCCTCCCTTAGACCTTTGATTGAGGATCATGTTGCTCATCAGCTATGGCGGAAAGAGGTGATGGATTGTTGTTAATTTTTAGAGTTATGGCTAGCAATATTTTATTGTGATATATTATGGCATACTTCATATGAGTATAGGGGGGAGATAGTGGGAAATGGGTGGGAGATAAGTAAGAAAGAGGGGTGAAAAATACAAATGGAAGAATGAAAAATGAGAGTGAAGGTGAAGAAAGAAGAAAATAAAACTAATGGTATTTTGGGTTTAAAATGGGGGGTATACCCGTTAAAAGTCCTCATGAAAATTAGACAAACCCACATTGGGTTGAGGCATAGATATAGGCACACTTCCTAAAACGCTGAGCCAATATCATCCTATAGGATGTAGCATGTGTTTGGCGTGGAATTTAAAATCTGCGGCAACTAAAAACATAGCGTACCAATGCACTTTTTGGCCGTGAAATGAGAAGCTGAGAATTCCAGCTTCACTCCAGACGTGCGTTAAGCCCTTCCCACCACTAGACCAAACAGACAGGTAGTTGATTGATATCTTATCTAATAGAACCTTTCCTAAGTTGATCGTCAGAATATACTTCGCATGCACCCACTCATCATTCCTAGATCTGGAAGAATGTACACCAAACATCATAGAAAGACAGCGAAATAGATGACCACATATAAAATATTATTACTATGCATTTCAAGGTGAAGTAATATGGATTGTGGATATCCTTGAGCCTCACATAACAACCTGACAAGCCTGCAGGAACAAAACAGGGATAAATAGCTATTGAAAATTTAGAGGGTGAGTGTGACCCAAACAACCCAGCGAGTAAAAAGAAACAAGTGAAATAGAACTGTCAAACTTGCATAATGTACTCATTTGTACATTTGCAAACATAGTATACAAAAACTAGATCCATCGAGTTTCTCTGTGCTATTGAAATCTGCTGTGATGAAATTTACACATAACTGTCTCTAAGGTCAGTTATTTCTCTGTCTATGTTGTTTCTCTTTCTGTTTTATTTCCTATTTTGGGGTGAGGGTGGGGGGAATATGGACTAGGAACTGATTCAGTCTCAAAACAAACATCTTCCAAAATAAAATGCAGCAGCCATAATGGTGTAAATGGCCTTCAAAATGAACCTCCTTGGAGAATCCTCTGAACTAAACGCACCGCTTCACGATTCCTATCCAGTAAGGAAAGTCTATATCTACTGCTGCCCAAGAAATTTGGCATGAATCCTAAATTCGATGGTGGTCCTACATGAAGGGCATTCCTTCATCCCTTGCTTCTCATGGAGCTCATTGCAATTCGGACACAAAACCTGATGCGCGCATGGCAGAAAAACAACCGACCTCTCCTCTGATAGGCACATGACACACTCATGCTCCCGCTTCAATCTTCCACCAGCTGGTTTGTCTTGGGAGCCCCTTGTCATCACAGTCTCAGATTTCTTGTTTTCTTTCACCAAGGATGGAGTACTTATTTTGGAACCAGATTTTAGTCTTAGCACAGCGATCTCCTTCTCTAGCTTTACCATGCTGTCCACATATTCCTGCAGTTGACTAGCTGCCTTCTTTCTGACGGCATCCTCCTCAGCTTTCATGAGTGCTTCAGACTGTTCTCTTTCTTTTCTAAAGTATGCCGCCTGTGCGAGGATTTTTTCTGTCTTGGCTCTCTCCTTTTTCACTCTACCCTGTAATGTTTCCACCATTCAGGTAAGGAAGTAGCATAATAAGCTGTTTGAGTGTCAATTGTAAACAATTTGGCCATCATAAAAACAGAAATCATATTATTTAACAAGTAAATTGTGTAATGTGAATGTAAAAGTAAAAGTATGCCCAGGAAGACCTGAGTGATAAATTATTGACTCTACCCTGTTCCTATACTTTAGCTCAATCAGATTCTAGTTTCTACCATATAAACCAATAAACTAATAAAAAAATTTGAACTGTGAAGTTATGCATATACCATCATTTGTCCTATGGAAAATCTAAAGGAATGCAAAACACTGGTTGAATTCATTTTAATTGGTTGAGAAGCAACATTTTGAGTCGATATATTTGTACTTTTTAACAGTGAGACTGAAGGAACATCTTTCAGATAGCAAGAGTTAACCGCTCATCTCACCTATGTTTGCAGTACACGGCTAATATTGTCAACCATGTATATGTAAATATAAAAATAAAAATTTGACTATTCGGAAGGTCAAACTGAAGTAGCCGTGTCTTTTTTAGGTGCCAATGCATGTCCAGGGGCATGAGTCAGACTGTCAGATCAGAATAATAGAGTAGGTAGGTACTCAAGATACGTGCTAATATTAAAATTATTGAATAAATTACACAGATTTTACTCAAATATATCTTCATATTAATTATTATACATACTTAATTCCACATACCTCAGTATTGACTAGAAGATTTTTCCCCTTTTCTATCTCCTGGTGCAAGTTAGCTAACTTTTGCTTCTCTTTCTCAAGTTCATCTTGAAGTAAATCCAACTCTGTTTTCCACGACTGGGCTTGTTGAATAGTCATCTGCTCTCTCTCCAGTGCTTGTTGATAACTTGACATTGACTTTTCAGCCAACGACTTAGCAGACACCAACTCTTTCTCTAGCAAGGACTTCTTTGCCTCCAGAATGAGTATGGAAGAAGTGGCACTCTCAAGTTGCTTTTGATTATTTTCCATGGCATTCTCCACTTCAGAGATCCTCTTCTCAGCATTCTCTTCTAAAGATTTTCTTTCTTTTCTATAAATTTCAGTTTCTTTTTTCAACGATTTAGACTCCACCTGAAGCTTGCGAAGCTTATCTGCTACCTGCATAACCTTCTTATTGGCCCAGTCATTCCAGCTTTGCACCTCATCCTGCAATTCTTGTGCTCGAGCTACTAATTTCAAAACTTGTTCGTCCTTCTCATCCCGTGGGACAAACTTGCCCGAAGCCTCATCAAAAGGAATACCAGCACAGTAATTTTGAACCTTTTGAGCGGCAGGGGAGAATGGCTTAGGTTTTGGTTTGGCTGTTTTCACTGTTGGAGAAGTAGATGTTGCATCCTTTGTGGATAATTTTGCAGCACTACCTCCTTCGGGTAAAGCTGAATCATCACTGGTTGAAATACGGCATACTCCTGCTATGCTAACTCCTTTTGTATTTGAGGAGCCACGTTTCATTTTCTGATTTGGAACTTCAGATGGTGGCTTGAGTTTTTTTTCAACAATCAAACCACTTACGCTTGTAAGCTTTCCTAATTTAACACCCGCTTTTCCACAAGCTTTAGGTTCTTTCATATGAAAGAACTTCTCCCTAAGCACTGATGTAAACTCTTTATGGTGTTTTCTGCTCCTCATCAGCTGAGAATTAGATTCTGATTTACTTTCCTGGGAGATATTTGTGAAAGTTGTCACACTCATACTTCCAATCATATCAGACTGAACATTTAACTTTGATGGGGGAGCAGAAGACTTGTCAGAGCTTTGCTCGCTAGAATCACCACCACTCAGTTGACCTTCTGGTGCAATGACTCGTGTAATACTTAAGTCATGTACCAGCAACTCCCACATTGCTTCAGTTACTGTTAAGGAGGGTTTTAGTTCCTGAAGTACACCTAGCATCTCTACCAAACTATAATGCAGTAACTGCTTTGTATTTTGAAATACAAATTCTGCAGTAGTTTCAGTACCTTTCCCTTTCAAAGTATTCAGTGTGTTGTAAACAATATTTGTGAGAGGGTCTCCTTCTGTGTATAAGGACTTCCTTGAAACGGCCATTTCAGCTGTTTCTTGACTGTAGCCTCCTAAATCAACAACCTTCTTGATAGCATTACTAAAAATTGCTTCCAAATTACTCATCAGTAAGTCCTCAAGCTGAGTTGCCATAGGATCCTTCCAATCTTCAACCTCGAGCACACCCAACTGTTGTTCTTCTGTACAACAACCTAACCCAAATTCCGCTGAATCGAAGCTTTGCGGATTTGTAAATTCATAGGGAGGGAAATCATCCTCCACGCTTAAGGAACCATCTTCGGTAACCATTGAAGAAGACTCATCATCTAATTTTCTCTTGTAATTACAACCTTGTTCAGAACCAACAGTTTTATCCATTTCTTCAGCCATTATAATACCCTTGTCTATCACCTCCATCTACAAATAAACCACAAAAGGGTCAAATCAGCGATAAATAAAAAAACAAAAAAGATTACGAACAAAGGGAACAAAGAAAAAAAAATATGAATACAAAAAATTGGAAATCTCTATAGCACCGACACTTCTGATTGAATGTCTGTCTAACACCGACAGATGTGATTTCATTCATTTATGTCATTTTCTCAAATACTAGTCGACGTGTGAGTGTCATGGTCGGTGTTCGTGTCTATGTCAATGCTACATAGTTAAATTTGAGCTAAGGGACTAAAGGAGTTGGGGGGTTAAAGTCCGAGGAAAATGAAAAATACTAACATAACAGTTAACATATTAACATTAGTCATTCAAAAAAAATTATTGATACAAAAATCAGCAGCAATGCAAAAAAAAACCTTTCATAAACAATTGGGAACCTCTATAGCACCGACACTTATGATTGAATACATTTCAAGAGTCCGACACAGACACATGTGATTCCATTTATTATATTATTTTCTCAAATAAGTGTCGGTGTGTCAGTGTCATGTCCAGTGTCCGTGTCTATGTCAGTGCTGCATAGTTGGGAAAGCAGTATTGATGCACAAATCAACGGTAATGCAAAATACAACCTTTCACAAAAAAAAAAATTGGGAACCTCTGTAGCACCGACACTTCTGATCAAAGACGTTTCAGGTGTCCGACATATGTCAAGTGTCCGACACAAACACATGTGATTTCAATTTAATTATATCATTTTTCTCAATTAATTTGCTGGTGTGTCAGTGGCGTGTTCGTGTCAGTGCTAAATAGTTGAGAACACAGTATTGATAAAAAAAAATAAAAATCAACAGCAATGCAAAATACAAGCTTTCACAACAAAAAAAAAAGAGAAAAAGTAAAGGAACAAGTTGGGAATAAAAGAATAAATTGTAACCTTGAGGAAAGATCAAAGTGAAACGAGAAAATGAGTAATGAATAGCCTGTGTTGAAAGAGAAAGAAGAAGTTAAAAATGAATGAATAATCGAATAATAAAAGAGAAAGAACCTAGAAATGGGTAAAGAGAAAATGAAAAAGGTAAAAAGGAATTAGGAATCGAAAATGGAGTAAGGAACGAAATGAAGGTACCTAGTTGTGATGATGATGAAGGAATTAGCGTCACTCACTCACATGAGTATGAAATGTGTTTTCGTCTTTCGCTGTGGGTTTTGGGTATTACAAAAGGGTTAAGGGTTGTTTGTGCTGTGCGGCTGATGGTGGTATTGGGTTTTTTTATTAGGCGCTAACTTTTTTGCTTGCTTCCGTGCCGTTGCTTCACTCACTCTTAACCCCCGTTTCTACTCTACTATTTGGGCTGCCCTCCCTGCCTTGGAATTACTTGTCTTTCTCTATAGTGTATTTTATCACACATTCAACCCAACAATCTTATATCCGGTTAACGGGTAACATTTTAGTGACATTGTGATCAGTGATATTGGTTTTCTTCTTTCTCTTTCACTGAGTTTTTTCGTATTTTTTGTACACTTGTGACATTGTGGTTGGTCAACGTCATCAATATCACCAACCACAATGTCACACAAGTGTTATTCAGTATCCCTAGCTAACGCAGTAACGGCTACAAACTCCTGATAAAAAATTAACGATTGAGATTAAAATTGTATAAAATTGACTGTATAAATATGAACTGTTAGATCGTATTTAAGTGGTCGAGATTGCGTACTGCGTGAAACTACGTGGAGCAGTTACAACAAACAATCCAGGTCTCATATTCCCGTGTTGGTTGGTCTTATTGTTGTTCGATAAAATATTCTCTTCAATGTGATATTTTAATATCATATAAAACACTTGAGGACTTCTTGATTTCAACAATCAAATTTGAATTTCATGATTTACATTTGTTTCTATCTCTCTATTGTTTTGTACTATAAACGCGTGAAATTTAAATTGTCTTAACTTCTGGTATGATATGATCTTTAACTTTCACCTCTAAACTATAAACAATTTGGTTTATCTGTCTTTTTCCAAGATGTGTTTGGATAAGCATTTGGTTTGCATTTAATAGTATATACGCGTTTGTAAATAAGTTATTTCTATAACTTAAGATAAAATAAAGTCTTACTAAATTCTATAATGTATAAGGTATTTTCATAAGGTTCAACTGAGAACGTATAGAAATAAACTCAAAACAACTTAAGAACATGTCATAACTAATTTCTTGAGTTCTCATAAATAGTGACGTAATTTTTATGCCAATAGATAAACTCAAATAAACCAGTTCAAACAAACTCTAACTATCTTTGCAATCATATTAACTTCGTATCGTATTAGATACTCATTTCGTTTTAAAATGAACGTTGATTAAATTTTTTAGACATGCATTAAGAAATGTAATGAGTATAAAAAAGTAATTGTTTAGACATGCATTAAGAAATGTAATGAGTATAAAAAAGTAATTGTCATTTTATCAAATTATTTTTATTAATTATTTGTGTGTTTTCACTCTCATAAATATAAAGTTGAATACAATGTTTTAGAGTGGTATACATGATATCAATTATGAGAAATATTAGACCAATCCAAACAAACTCTAGCTATCGTTGACTATCATATTAACTTTAGTGTCATATTAAATATTCAATTTGTTTCAAGATAAATAGCGATTAAGAATTTGACACACATATTAAAAATTGTAACAAGAATAAGAAAAAAAATAATAGTCATTGTATAAGATTATGCTTACTAATTATTGTCGAAAGGTTGAATATAATGTTTTAGAATAATGTATATAATATTAAATAGAAGAAATATATTTTTCGACACAAAATTTAACATTGACGTCGTATATCAATACAATTTTTTTTTATTTCTATACTCTCTTTATTCCTTTTTAAGTGTTTTTTTAGAAAATTAACATAAAAATAGCGATGTGTATTTTTGCACATTTTCTTCCTAATATATCCTCATTTTTATCAACCAATAAACACACTTTATCTTTCCAATAAATTTAATATGTTATCTTTCTCTCGTAACAAACAATTTGTCAGTTACTATCTTTTTCTCGGACAAATTCCTTGCACACTCTCTCTAATAACATACAATTGTCAATTTTCTAAATATTGTGCACCTCTTTTTAATTATTTTAAGTCAATATAAAAATGACAAAACTTAGGTACAATTTCTTAGATGCTTTTTGTATGGTTCTTAACTAAAAATACAACTTTTTTGGAGATAACAAACTTTGAGAGAATTATGGATTTAAGGAAATCATGGTGAATTTAGTTAAGAACCATACGAAAAGGACCTAAGGAATTGTACCTAAGTTTTTTCTATATAAAAATTATATCGATGAAACTTCTTCTTCTTCTTCTTGTATCTTGTCAAATGAGTCTTCAGATATTACTCATTCTTCACCTCTCATCAACAATTCCAACGAGTCTTCAACTTTTTCTTCATTTTAAACATTCATGGAGTCTTTTATTTTTCTTCTCTCAAATATGTTCATTTACTTTTCACTTGAATTTTTTAACAATTGTTACTCATCTTATTTATAGAATTTTAACTCTTCTTGAAACCATTGTTTGTAACAAAATTTTGTTTAAATTTGAAGATAACAAGAAACAAACTTTGTTTTAAAAAACAAACTTTGTTTTAAAAAACAAACTTTAAATTTTCAAATAGATGACATTAATTACTTTTATTGAAAAAAAATAACAGTAATTGATAAATGGTATAATTGACAAATCGTACCATTAAAATACTAAAAAGACAGTTAAATAGGAACGAAAATTCACCCTAAAAAGACACTTAAAAAGGAACAGAAGGAGAATATTTTTTATCTTATGTCGGTTCTTTTTTCTGTCTTCTTAAATCTGATTTCCACGCTCATATTCATATATGGCATGTAATACAATGTCAATTTTGTTTAAATAACACATGTGATTAATTAAACGGTACATTTGGAGAAAAAATAATGTTAAATCAAAAAAAATGAAAATAATATTAATTTTAAAAAAATCTTTCAAAAAAATTAAATTTTGAAACAATTTCTTTTGTTAATACGACACCCATTATAAAGCACAGAATATATTAATTTGAAAAAATTTGTGCTTCTTAAAAAATTATTAGATATCTTAATTTATATAATAAATTTTTTATTTACTAAATTACATTTATTGATAGTAGTAATTAAAATATCTGGTCAATGCCCTATTAGCATTATTAGTATTACTATAAATGAAATTAAAATTATGTGAGTATATAATTATAAATATAACTAAAATTTACAAGTGCAAAATAAAATAATTCTACAATTTTTTTTTTTGAGAGAATAATTCTACAATATCAATTAACAATAATATACTATATCTATCTATCTATCTATAACTTTAACATTTGAGAATAATCTTAAAATCTTAATTTTACAAGATAGACGATTCTAAAGTAATCCACGTTATCAAAATCATGCGTGGCAATCATTTAACAAAATTATTAAATTAAAATATTAATACGTTTCTAAGTAATTATTTTAAATCCTTCAAAAAAAAAGTAATTATTTTAATTATGTTTTTTAGGGGAATTTAATTTTCTTCTTTACTAATGTAACCAAATTGATTGATATTATCTCCTTAAAAAAATAGTTGTTATTAAACTATTAATTTAAGCGTAACTTAAATGTATCTAACCATATTAATTTTAATTTTGACCTTAATACATTCAATGGTGTGAATTTTTAATTTTTTTTACAAAAACAAAACGATATTCATTCACTCAAATTAATTTAATACATCAGATAGAATAACTTCATCAACATCACAAAAATGTGAATCTGCAAACAAACTCACAACACCCAAGTTAATAACATGCAACGGCAAAATGCATACAACTAATAAGATAAAATCTAAATCATCAGATTATCATGTTTCTGAATCTGCAACGTTAACGCCCAAATCATTGATTGAATTTGTGATTGATTGAAGTTCATATTTCAATAGGAAACAAACGAACACCACAGCAAGATGCGAAATGAAAAGCGCAACACAAGACGATAGACAACACAACGCTGCACTCAGACGATGAAATCACGAAAAAACACAAAAGAAAAAATTTGATATATCTGGAAATCCCTTATTTATTTTGAAAGAAAAGAAAAAAAGATGCATATGCGTCATTCTAGGCAAAAAAAAAATAAAAAAAATCAGCCCTCATCAACGAGTGAAGGATAAAGAAAACTTAGAGAGAATGCAAGTTTCTCTCACTAAAATACTAAGATCGGTTAAGCATTTTGACCAAATTATGTTTAACCTCGTGGTGTATAAAGATGAATAACACGTATAAGAAAAATAAATGTGTTTTTTTTTTTGAGGGAAAATAAATGTGTTTTTATTTTGAGGGGAAAAATAAACGTATCATTCATTAAATAATAAGTGTATCAAAATAAGATGATAAAATAGGTCAACTCACACCGTCACGGTCCACTACTAATAGATTGTAAATCTTATCCCCTACCCATTTTATGGCGGGGCGGCAGATTGTCGGTCTATCCATCCATTTACTAATTAAAAATTTAGGAAAACAATGTAAAAAAATTAAATTAAAAATCATTTTAGGTGACCAAAATTCGTAACCAACGAGGCTTTAAAAATATTTCCTAAAAAAACTATAAAAAAAATATTAAAATGGTCATTCAAAAGTTAATGATTCATTATAAGAAGAAAAAAAACTAGAATAAGCCAACAAAAATAAAATTTTAACGAGTTCGAAGATTCAAATGTATTTTAAATACGAGGTTAAAATCATAAAACCAAAGTATTTAATTAAATAAAAAATTTCTCTCTGCTCTACGAGTAAAATACACGAGACACTTGGAATTTGAGGATGCTTTATAAATAAAGAATAATAAAAAAAATGAAAATATATTATCATTAGATTCGACGGACCAATCTAACAAATTCAAAATCTCAACTCATTCTACAAACAAAAATGCGCTAAAAAGATTGATTCTACTGGACTAACCCATATTGTCGTCGCTAGCAAAATTATTAATCAATTAAAATTTGATTTTTTTTTGTGGTGGTCGGGGTTCGAACCCTAAAATCTGCATACATTATGCATTGTCCATACCAACTGAGTTAATCTCACGAGAACATCAACTAAAATTTGATTGCTATAATAATGAAAATAATGTATAATGAAAAATAATATTAAATATTTATATTATTCTAAAAAGGAAACATATTTTAATTGTAATATATTTTTCTAGAAAAAACGGGGAAAGTGGAAATTAAAGCGGGTTAATGCACACTATATCGTGAAGGGATCTATGAAGGAGTATGTAGAAATCACTAGAGCCAGAAGCTTACCTTTAAAGTTCCTTAGATACATACACTATTGGCCGATCATACAAACATATACCGCAGATAAACTGCGTAAAAATACAACAAATGTCAAAGTTTCTCCAATCAGTCACATCAACCACCTCAAACGCAACATCGGGTGCTAACATTATGGCCTTTTAAAACCCAGGGTTCAACATTCTTGGGTCATTCCCACCATCACCGTAAAAGAATGCAAAAAATTAAGAAAGAGATTTTTTCATACTTATTCTTGGGTCATTTCAACATAAAGGAAGGACCATATTTTGCAAGAACAAGTCTTCATTTAAGTGTCATAGAATGTATTTTGTAATAGACGGAGGCATACAAAACACTACGCATTCGTTGAACATAATTGAAATTGATGGATGGGAGCACCGTGACTATTATCATTGTTTTTGTAAATGTCAACAATTTCAGATATCCGTTTATCTATCACATCCCGTCCAACTTAGATTCAAAGCTACCTCACGACCTAAAAATCTTCCGCCCATTTTTCTTCTTCTTATAGCATATGTTTGTTTTATGTGGAGAGGATTAACATGATTAAATTAATTTCACAAAAATGATTTTAAAACCATATGTATATTAATGCTCTCTCTTTTCCCTTTCTCTCTTGTGAGCCGTCAACAAAACCTTAATTTCTTCTCTTCTATCCATCAAAGATGAGTGATTTATGGTCAATTTTTGACCCAAAATCACATCTCTAACTCATTTTCTCTCTTCCACTTTTATTAAAATACGTGATTTTCACATCTATTTTTCGTTTTTTATTTTGTGATTTCGTCGTCTTATCGCGACATTGGTTTGTTCGTCGTCTTTGTGCGACTTTGTTTGTCTTTCTTGTTTTGCTCAAGTATTTGTTCAGTTTAGATTGCCAGATTAGCTTCGAATCAGTGCAGATCCAATCAATGACTTTGACGTTGTCCACGTTGCAGATACATATGTATTCCGTAGACTTGAATATAGTCATTTGTATAAGCTTTTGTACTTTGCCGTTTCATGTTATTAACATGGATGATGTGAGTTTATTTGCAGATTCATCATTTTGTTTTTATTGAATTTGCATTGTATCGATATACTCTATCAATTTAATTGAATGAATATCATTAATTTTTTTAAAAAAATAATAATAATGCATATGCATATTAATATAAGGGTATGGGCCGAAAATAAAAAAATGGCCTCAAAGATCCGTTAAAAATTTGCTGGGGACAAAGATATTTAATCAGTTAAGAGTTTCACTCTCTCCTCTCTTATAAACGCCACCTACCCAAGAGAGAAAGAAATAAACAACTGTTCCGTTCGGTGGTAACTCTAAACACTGTCTCACTCTCAGTCGGAGCGAGAGAGAAATTTCTTTTCTTAATCAATGTCGGGCTCCAAAACTCCATCTTCTTCTAGCAAGGTACCGTTACTAACTTTTCTTTTCAACACTCGATTCCACTTTTTATTTTTTTTATTTTTTTTAGGGTTTTGTCATCCCTTAATTTTCAACTATTTTTCTTGATCCATTCTTGTTAACTCTTCTGGGATGATGTTCTTTTTTCATTTTAGGGTTTATAGTAGTTACCCGTTAATTGAATCGAAGGGATTTAGATCCTTTAATTATATGTGCTTTTCAATTTGATTCCGAACCCTAGGAGCGTAAGAGATTTGTCTTTCTCCTGGATCTTATGAGAAACTAGAAAAGATTATGTGTTAATTTTCTGTTTTGAATGGGTTGAATTGTTTTTTTAAACCAAGATAGAGTGGAATTTGCTCTATCAATCAACCCTTGTTTGTGTTTAAATTGTTATGTTGCTGTTAAGTGTGGGTGGTTAATATCAGATCTGCAATAAAAGGAAGCTTATAGAATCAATGTTGATGAATTGAATGAAAGTTTTCATATTTGTTGTTAAATTGTTTCTCTTCCAACCTGTGCTTTTCAAAGCCCTTTGAATTGTCTGGATTTCAAAATCGTAGGAGTAAAAAAAAGGGTTTAAGGGTTTTTTTGCATGTCCGGATTATCCGGACAAATTGGAGGGCTTTGAAAGTGTGGGAGTTGGAAGAGGAACTACCATGTTAAATTGTGCACTTATATTAGGTTTTTATATTGAGTCTAACTCATCCCAAAACCAGCTTATAAGGTGTAGAGTGTCATTCTTAATAAACCTTTATCAGAGCTTATCACTTTTTAACACGGGACTTGGTTTTTTGTCAATAGTATGGATTATTAAGTCTTTATTGGGTTTAACCTAAGAGCTGAACTTCTGCTGCTTTATAATCTGATGGTGAATTATTGTGACAGAGACCGGCGATGACCCAGGGCTCAGTTGATATATATGCGGCACAATGCAAACTTTGCATGAAATGGAGAGTGATTGATACACAGGAGGAGTTTGAGGAGATCCGTCATAAGATCATCCGAGAGCCTTTTGATTGTAGTAAAAAGGCTAATCGTAGCTGTGATGATCCTGCTGATATTGAATATGATTCTTCTCGGACATGGGTCATTGACAAGCCTAACATTCCGAAGACTCCACAAGGTTTCAAGAGAATCTTGGTGCTTAGAAAGGATTACTCTAAGTTGGACTCTTATTACATCACACCCACAGGTAAAAAACTGAGAACCCGCAATGAGATAGCAGCATATCTTAAAGATCATCCTCAACCCAGTGGTGTATCTGCCTCGGATTTTGATTTTTCATCCCCAAAGATTATGCAAGACACCATCCCAGAATTTATTGAGCAACAGAAGGATTCTGCGAACAAAAAAGCTAAGATAGCTAAAGATGAAGTTTGAGAAATGTCATCACAAGGAAGGTTGCTGCATGCTGCTGCTGTTGTTGATGCTAATTATGGTTGGTTTGTTTGTAATATATTATTTCTAGATATTGTGTTAGGGAACACCAATTCAGTGGTATTGAAACAAATTTAATTTTAGTTCTGGTGATCTATTGTAACCTAAACAGATATTAGCAGGCTCTTTATGTTGACTGATCAGAACACCCAAAATATATTTTCTATTCTATGCACCTCAATCAATTTGTAGCACACCACAACAGTCTTCTTTTTCTTCTAAATTGAATTGCTATAATTATAGTGATGAATATGAGAATATTCTTTGACGTGTATATGAAATACATGTTGTACTGTCTTTATAAAAAAAATACAAGTTGTATTTTTTACAAAAAATATAATTTATAGTTATGTGGTGATAAATGTTAGAAATACTATAAAAAAAAAGCAGCAAATTAAATAACATTGATTTTTATTTAACTGCATTAATTGTAATTCAAACATGTTTGGCAACCTCTTCTAAAAAAAAAACATGTTGGGCATCCTCAATTTGTTTATTAAACTGTTAATTTTACTTTATTTTGACTAATGGATTTTTTTTTTGCTCTTAAAAGAAAAACTTGTTTACCATTGTTATTACAAAAGTGAAATAGATTAGTCTGTGGGTCAATTTTATACTTTTTAATGTTAAAGGTTAATAGGATGTATGATCAGTTCAAAACTATTAGATTTTGCGGTTTACTTTTTTTTAAGGGTAGATTTGCGTACGTAGAATAGAATACGACTACGACACATTATAAAATTTGATTCTCGAACAACTTTGGATATTATTGTGGATACTAATCAGAATGACTTTCATCATGCAAACTTGTTCTCTTTTGTTAAGTTCTCTTCTCTTTTTTGGGTGGTCTCGTTTAATCATGTTTGAGAAGATAATGAATATGCTGACTAGTTGACCTAGTTTGGTGCTAACCACAATGTTGATTTCTTAAAGATGTGGATGTCTTATCCCACTCACTTAAATATCACTTTGCTTGTGAATATCTTTGAATTATTTAGACAACGGATTGTTTAGTTCTTTTATATTCCTCTTGATCCGCTAATAGCTGTGTAAATATTAGTTTAGTAAAAAAAAAATGTAAACATTGACGTTAATTAATTACAACTATACGTTGTCTAATTCTAATTATGAAAATAAAAATTCTATATATGAAAATAAAAGTAAAAATATTGAAAACTAAAACGATCAATAAGTAGGAAAAAATTGAAAAAGAACATGAAAAGTCATTATTAGCGGTATTAACATTAACATAAATTCATTTGCAACTTCAACAACAGGCATAAATTTAAAAGATTCGGCATGAAAAATTGTTTTTGTTTCTTGACTGAGCATGGATTTTTGTTAATTTTTCATGTTATTATTTAATTTATATATTCTAAAAATAAAAATAAAAATTTAATGCATACATTATAATTAACTTTTGGCTGATTTTTTATTTTTTTTTCCAAAAGAGGAGGGAGCATATTGTTATTTATTAAGGGGATGGGAGAAGCACTATGCCATAAATTTTCCCTGATGAAGATTTCCCTTTGAAATTACAAATCTAGGCAGTCATGCTAACACTCAGATCATAATTTTGGGTTGAATTAATCTAGCTGTTTTGTGATTGAAAGGTGAGAGAAATGGTAAGAGAAAATCACACTTCCTGGTTACCAACTATACATATTTGTTCGATTGCTTTGATTACAACTATGGCACTGACTACATTTTACATTGTATACATGATTTTCCCAAAAAATAGTAATTACTACAAACTTCCTGTCATGCATGTATAATTACACAATCATGAATCACGATACTGCCCCTGCCAGAGAAATGATTCATCACAGTCCATATTGAACAATGAACACCGCACCAAACATGTTGCAAAGCTGGTATAAACTTCTTACGCGGTCATCCACCAGCATCATACTGCCCCGAGCTCTGACCTCGTTCTATATGCGTGGCCCTCAAACCATATGTGGGCATTAGTAACATTTATGACCAGAAGATGGTACTCAACCCCTAACGTTTTAATCAGGTTTGGTGTATTCAAGAAGCATGTGCGGGGACCGATAGATCTTCACTAGTGTCCAGTAAAGGACCTCTTCAACTCCAAGCTCACCCTCAGCTCTTGCATTGTATATATCCTCGCAAATGGCTATCAACCTACATTAGAAGCATGTAACAAGAAGTAATGTAAGTTACTACAGGATGTATCTTAAATAAGCTTCACAACATCACAGTAGAGTGACGCATTTAATTAATTGATTTGAGAAATTCTCAAGGGAGTTATTGTTTATATTCATTCATTTGCATGGCTTTTTTCTGGAAAGAAAGCTATGGTTGGTACCTATCACAGGAAGGTAGGTTCTCATAGGGAATTCTCATCCTCAAGTCAGAGCACTGGAGTCTGATGAAGCGTCCAACAGCTAGAACAAAGGTTATGTAAAGCCCCCATATGCTGAACTTGCTGAGTGTGTCACCAAGAATACCCTCTGAAGCAATATGACAATATTAGAAACACTGTGAGAAGTATTATTAGGCAATATAATTAAAATGACATTTTTCGGAGAAAAAATGACATGGCCAACTTACGTGGTGGTGTTTCCTCAGATATTATGATTGCCATAGGTCCTGTCAAACCTCCACAAAATCTACTTAAATTTGATGGATTAATATCTTTAAAGGCCCACCACTCAAACTGCTCACGATTTATAACTAGATCAGCACTAACAGCACTATCCTGAAAAATTGAATTCAAAATTTTCAATAGCAATTTAGGAACAATCAAAGCCAAATTTAACAGTAGTAATATGAAAAACGAACATCATCTATTACCTCCTCCAAAGTCCTAACGTCACCTGAACCAGTGACACGAAAGTATCTTGGATAAACATTATAAATCCTAAAGCTGTTCGTTGAGCCATTAAGAACTTTTTGAACATCAGACTGTGTTGGAAGATATAGAGAATCAATAGGCTTTTCATATTTCACAACTTCTTTCCCTTTTGGCCTGTCCCTTGAAAGTATCCAGGTGAAAAAAATTTCCATGTCGGAATACCATTCAAGGGACTGGACCAGTCTAGTCTGAACAACATGTGGAACAAGCCATAATGTACTAGCATCAGCTTGACAGCATATCAACTGGATATCATTCTTATTATATGCATTCAAATAGCCATTGGGATCAGCATTGTCATCTGAATTGAGCGAATCCCACTGGATTCTTTCACACAGAGTAGTTTGGTACAAATTCAACCTTCCACTCTCTGTCTTGATATCAACCTGAAAGCTAGCATCTTTAATGGGGTTTGCAATGTTTGTTGGGTTACCACTGCTATACATCTGAAAGGAAAAATAATAAAATATATACTTCAGTAAACATGTTATATGCTATTTTGGTGACTGGGAAATTGCAATGGTGAAGTACGTGAACAATTGAAGGGGATAAATACATTCAACTTCGTGGGGGGTGGGATGGGGGGGGAGTTGGAGGTACTGGGTTCAAACCCGGGCAAGGAGTAAAATATTAATCTAGCAAACTATGAAATGTCTATTTAAGTTTTATCAAATCCTACAGATGCACCCCCTTGCACACATACGCAAGACATGGATTGGGAGGGAAAGGACAAATGACTAGAAATATCATATAGCTAATTAAGAGTAGGCCCTGGAATTCAAAGATAACAAACATATATGTTTTGAAAATTTGCATTCATGACCGAATGCTGTTGTAACAACAGAGGAAATTTACGTTACAAAAGTTAGAATTGTGGTAAATTAGTTGCAGAAAGCCAGAGATATCAGTCGAAATCAACCTAACATGATAATTCCTCAAGTATCAAATCCTAGGATTGTAACACAAATCCAAGGTCTATTAGGACGTTACAGCTCCGATATAAAACTCAACAGTCTTAATGATACTAAAAGTATAGCAAAATTTAGGTAAGTTCTAATAAATTACCTAATAAAAGTAGTAAAACTAAAATGATAAATGACACGCCACTAAGTTATTAAATGTGGGTTTATATGCTAACAAATCTACAAAACAGAAGTGCTAAAACTAAAAAAATCTAGTAAATTTTGAAATCAACAAGTTTTTGTCATACCAGCATTGGAGCCCATATAACACAAATTAATACAAAAAACAGGCAAATCCCATTGCAGCATTTGGTCATTTTCGTTTGCTTCTCCCCCTGTCTGTGTGTAGCTCTATTCAAGACTGAATCACATTTGACAAGGTACAAACTTGCATTTATGTCCTCAAGCTATCAAAATGGGGGAAAATATGCAGGTGTTAGTTACATAATTAAGCAGAATTCAGAAGTAGAAAAAAAAATCAGCACAACATGAAAAGCAAGCTCTTCCAAATGAATTTTCACAGGTGCTTACTTAAAAAAACTGTGATCTGAAATGTGCTGCTAACACCAAAAATCAAATCTTTAAGATACCCACTAATATCTCCAACAAGACATTCAACAGCAGGAAAAACAAAACAAGTCCTAAAGTCCTATCTAATGATATGTTGTAGGTACTAATGGTAGAATGACATAAGGTGCATTTGGTAAACGGCTTAATTAAGTGCTACTTATTGAATAAACATTCAACATACAAGCACTTATGTATAAACTATTTCTATAATCAAAGAGAAAGTGTGGTCAAATTGTTTACATATAAGATGTAAGCAATTCTTATAAGCTATCACAGAAATAAGCCAAATACAGTTTATACACATGTCATAAGCTATTTTCATAGGCTCTCAACTCAACACCCACACATTTGATTATGCTAGTAGACAAATTCAAATAAGTTATTCATACGCCAAATAATAACACAGACTATACTCAACTAAATACTTCCGTTTACATTCTAAAGACAAAGTTTGGCCAACCATTTTTAAAATTTCCCTCCTTCAATTTGAAATAGGTGGTTTTGCCAAACACATATATTTGTGTTATGAACCTTCATAAGAAAGTCTACACTGATTTATCAAAGTATACATTTATCTTTTCCTGCTAGCTATTGTGGACCAAAAAACTATTGAGAGGAGGTTGTGTAAAATTATTCAACAGCAGAAAGGTCACAAAGCAAACTGGCAACCAACCATCATTTCAAAGCTAGCTAGAGGTACAAATACATATTGGAGACAAATTTGACCACAAAACCAAGCTGAAAATAAACCAGCATAAGGAACAAGATAAAGACATTAAATACCAGGAACAATAGAACAAATATATACTAAAACAGCTTTTCTATCATTTCCCTATTAAAATCATTATGAATTGCAAGGAATAACATGCAAATTTATGTTCTGCATATTCAGTCTAAAAACCATGTCTAGGTTGTTACACTTAACGTCCTTTAAAATTAATATACTTCAGAAGTGAATTTTGATACTATCAATCAATTATTTAAGTATAGCTCACAGCAGCAAGGTAGCACAAAAGATGTATCAGTGAATATGGCAGTTTATCAAAGTTGTTTCCAAAAAAGAGTGTCGAATGATGGAAATTATAGTTTTTGGAATAAATATAACAATTTAAGCAATGCTATTTACATATATACCTTTAGCCAGTCATACATGGTGAGAGATGTAGTTGTGCATGACCAGTCAAGTACGCATCGTAATTCATAAAGGAATGGCAGAGCACGATAAAGTCTATATCCTAAGTAGTTGATTCGTGAAACTTCACTCGTCAAAAACTGTCGATACAATGTGCTCTTGTTAGGAATGCCATATCGGATTTGTACAGCCTGCAATCCTAGAGAAACTGCTTTGGCAAGAAATATGGCACGGAGAGCTAACTGAGATGCATGTTGTCGAGATGGATCCAATTGCCAGTCATACTCTGTAACTGAATATGTGAAGAGAATGAAGTTGAAAATATAGAATATCACTTTCCCCGTGGCAAATGAGCAGAGGTATATTATGCGATCAAGTACAATCAAGAAGAAGATGGCCTGAGTAGAAGAATTAAATTCTGTTAGGAGCCTATATGACATGACACCTCTAGCTGTTTAAATAAATGCAAAATGCAATAAATCGTCCAGTCATTCCAACACTGCATTAATCAAAGAGAGACTGAACCAAATGTTTCTTAAGCATGGCAGTTATGCAAGAAATTATAAAAAAAGGAAAACAGTCTAAATTTTCCTTTCTATTTGAAAAACAAAAAGAAGAATAAAAATAAACTGAACCATTTCAAAGGTTCTATATACTTTTCCAGCATAACGAATGCCATGAACTGACAATGCCAAAAGCTTAAGCCGCCATGAATTTTATATTACATCTCTAACATGCTCCGTTGTGCAAGAACCATTTCAGGCGTGAAGCACGAGAAATGAACATGCCCATCTACCTTGGTCTGAAATTCAACTTTTATTGGCATGATTAGGGCGCAAGGTTCCATCCCTTAATCACATTGTATTGATAGAGTTCTAGAGGGAAGGAAAAAACTAAAAGGGGTGGTGTAGATTCAATGGGGAGGTGTTGTAGAAAGGGGAGTGTTAGAATAATTAATCAAGTACTTAGTGGAGATATTGAAAAGTTGTGACTATTTAGTTTTAACTCCACTAGTCATTGTATTGATTGTGTTGATTAATCTTCCTTATTAATTAGG
>Ga0228711_1001708_pt1 | contig 32828 bp, 19 predicted proteins | sample MedpolnodulmetaG_2_FD_177996 | JGI IMG/M metagenome (GOLD analysis project Ga0228711, IMG submission 177996) | Root nodule microbial communities from Medicago polymorpha collected in Santa Monica, California, United States - brown nodules | ecosystem: Host-associated > Plants > Roots > Nodule... | reverse complement strand
TGTTTGTGTGTCTTTTATTTTTCAATTTCTCGCATAATATCTTCTCTAATTCAAGTCAGCATTATATTTATTGAAGACTAAGTTGGATAGCTTTTGTGATGCTGTCATTTCCACTAGAAAAGAAATTGTAGAGATTGAGAAAGGAAATATTGAGTTCAAAACAATGGTGTGCTTCGCCAAGCCTCTGGTTGACAACTTACAATGTTCGTTCAAAACAATGTTAGTATACTTATTTTTTTGTGAGCTAGTATTTTCATTAAACTAATGTTTTTTTTAAGGATTTACTTGCAACTTACAATTTCTAGCATCTAAATTAGTAATTTTTATTTTTTTTGGATTTTATGATAGCTGTTACAGTTATATTTGGGATAAGGGATGATTTGTTAAATTTATATTTTCTTTTCTGAAATTGGCTTGCATCTGCTATGCTATTTATATTTTGGCATTAAAAATATAGAAACATAGTTGATATGATAGGTTTGTATTTAGGTTTTCAATTGTTTATATTGCTCCACTACTTATCAGATTTATGACATAAATCATAAAAAAAATTAAGAATTCTAATTTACCTTTTAATTGTTTGTCATGTTTCGTCGTCTATGGTTTAGGAATTCAATTATGTGAACCACTTATTGCAAGTGTTGTACTTCAGGATAATAGTTTAGCTGTATAATTAAAGTGAAATGTGAACTTTTCACTTGTTGTATCAGTATCACTAGAAGTAATAATTATATCTTGGAACTAGCCTTATTATTCATTCATACTTTTACTTATGACACTGGTTCATCTCTATCATCACATGTTCCATTTTGTTGAAATGGTGCAGGGTTTAGTTTGGTTTGTGGGGTGCTATTATGTAGCAAAATTTTCTGGTTCGGGGTATTGCAGCTGCAGATTAGTGGTTATTAGTTTACTATCAGATGTAGCTCCTATTCCGATAGAGATCCAAGCATTTCAACTCTTATGCAATTCATGGTTACAATTTTTGCTATGTATTTCTTGATAAATTTGTTTCTTGAGTTAGTGTAAATATCATACTATGATAGGCAGAGGCTTATTTGATTGTGTATATATATTGTTGTTATTTAGTTTAATATATAAATGTATATTCTTGTGTATTTATATCTATATGCATTTAGAAGTAAAATCAAAATTTTACGGTTGTATTTTTTTTTATTCTTCAACAAAAAATAGAGACCGATATAATGACTGAGTTGCCTATAACTTGATAAAGTGGTCACTCAATCAGTCACCAAAATCGGTCACAAAAAATGGTCACTACGTACGGTCACTAATTAAGTCACTAAAATCAGTCACAAAATCGGGCGTTGTACCCGGAGGTTCTAAATCTGTGTCTAATTCAGTCTCTGATTTTAGTCTCAATTGCGGTCGCTGAATATCAGTCGCTATTTTGGTCACAAGGATCAGCGACTTATTTTTGGTCGGAATTTCGGTCACTAAGTCTGTTAGCGACCGATTTTGATGATATAGCCACCGAATATTCGGTCTCTAAAACGCTGATTTCTTGTAGTGGCTGCTATAAGGACTTTGGCTAATAAAGGGTTACATGCTAACTTCTTCAAACCATAATAAAGGACAAGCAACTACCCACGATTCATTATTTAGGGTTAATAGTGTTTTACCCCCCTGTAATATAGGTCATTTTCGGTTTTCCCCCTGTAAAATATTTTTTTGGATTCCGTCCTTGTAATTTGAATATTTTTTGGTTTTAGAAGCTTCATGAAAAATTTTGCCCCCTGTAATTTGAGGAAATTTCGGTTTACCCCCTGCCATATCATCGATTTTGTAAAGTCAAAATTCATGAAGGTCCAAAACCAAAAAACTTCAAATTACAAGGAAGGAATCCAAAAAGAAAATTTTACAGGAAGAAAACCGGAAATGACATATATTACAACGGGGTAAAGCACTATTAACCCCATTATTTATTACACTTAAGCAGTAACTTATTGTTTTACAATTCCAATTTATCTTTTCTATGTGTCACCCACCCCACTATTAAGATGAGTCCCCCTTTAGATATTTACAGAAAATCAATTTTGAAAGTGTACACATAGGATATTGCGGGGGGTTGATTTGTTGTAATATTACTACTAGAAATCAGTCTTTTAGAGACTGAATATTCGGTCACTAAACCATCTCACTAACAGATTTAGTGACTGAAATAGTGAAGAAAAATAAGAGTTGCTAATTTGTTGGTCGCTGATCCTTTGTGACTAAAATAGCATTCGGTTATCAGCGACCGAGTTTGCAGCCGAACTCAGAGACCGAAATAGAGACCAGCTTAACGCTTCCCAATTCAGACACGATTCTATGGCTTAAGTTAGTGACCTAATTAGTGACTAAAATTTGTGACTGGCTCACTGACATAGTAACTGACTTTGTGACCAACTTTTACAACCAACAAACGTATCGGTCACCAAATCGGTCTCTAATTTACTTTTTGTGCCAAAATATATATATGTTTTCAAAATATGATTTTACCTCTTTGTATATTAATATCATACACAACAAAATATACATTTATATATTAAACTCAATCCAACAGTATGCAAAATAAAATAATTCTTAGCCTATGGTAGTTTGATATTACATTAACCAAAAACTTTATCATATAAGATGACATGGTAAGATAGTGGTTTCCTTCAAACTGAATTATAAAAGAAAATAAACCTGAAGAACTTGTCCTATATATGAATCTTTCAGCTTGTAAAAAAATCAGTTTTGATCCCCCACAAGTAGTGTGTCAAGATGAACAAATGTCAAATTCTCATGAATCGGGCACTGTCGTCATAAGGTTGTGGTAGTTTTCTACATGTTTTGCACATGTACCAACCTAAATAATATAATAATTTATATGTAAAAGCTCATACTATTTTTTGTATCACATATTGATTAGAGAAACAAATTTTTTTTTTGAAGGAAGAGAAAGAAATATTAAGATCCCATCAGAGAAAGAAATATTATATTCATGACAAAAGCAGATTAATAGTGTAAAGAAATATTATGATCCAATTGTACAAGTATCCATTGACATATGCAGAACTAATTCTTAGATTGAAATAGGCCAATTCTATATATATAATCAATGTTTTCAGTAGACATACAATAACAAGTATGGAAAATACACTACAAGAAAACAGTCAAATTAAGATGGAACGTCGTAGACATACATTATTATTTATTATTATTTTCCTTAAAAATAATATATTGTGAGATAATTAAAAAAAAAACCAATCCTATACTTACTCTCACAAAAAACCCAATCCCTAAACTAACGGTCTCTCCATCTCTCTCTTTCAATCTGAAGATGGAATTCATCCTTCTGAAATCGATCCCTCCCTAAACTAACGTCTCCTTCCCTAAATCGATCCCTCCCTCTCTTGTTGAAATCGATCAGCCTTCAGCTTCGTTCGTCAGCTTCGTTCATCATCTTCGTCATCAGCTTTGTTCATCAGCTTCATTCATCAACTTCGTCATCAGCTTCGTTCATGTATTCTTGCAATTTCAGGTTTGTAGTTACCTTTCTTTCTCAGCTTCATTCCTCCATATAGCTGATCTTTGTTAACTTGTTGCTTTTTGGTGAATTTTTTTATTTTGATAAAATGGGTTTGTTGAAATTTTGAGTCTTGTTAATTGTTGCTCTTTGTTGTTCTATTTGACTTGTTGATCTTTGTTCTATTTTAATTTGATGAAAATAAACTAGAGTTAACTTGTTCTTTTTTTTGAGTCTGGATACTGATTGCTCTTTGTTGTTCTATTTTATTTTTGTTAACTTGTTGCTCTTTGTTGAAATTTATGGATTTTGATAAAATGGGTATGTTGAAATTTTGATTTTTGGTAAATGAGTTTGTTGAAAATTTGAGTCTGATGAATGGTTTTTTTTTCTTTGTTTTGATTTTTCTATGTTGCTTCCTCTCCTGCATTTTGTGTATGGTTAATGAGACATGTTTGCATATCAATGTCAAATGGAATGTAATTTATGTTAAAAAATAATACTAATATGACTACATATCAAACTCCAAGAGTTAAAACGATTACAAATAGTGGGATAAACAATAGTAGAGACAACATATTACACTATATCTCTGACTAAATTTTTGCAACTATTAGTTTTTCTTTTGGGTTAGGTTTGGAGAGCTCCAAACGTGATATTAAGTTTGGTCAATTTTAGCTTTTGGAGTTTTGTGTAATTTGGTCTTAAAATTATTGGATTCATCTTTGGATAGAATGAGAAGATTTAGCAAGGTCCTGATGCCATGTTGATTGGATTCTTTGTTCTACTGTTTGGTTGTATTGTGTCCGAACTGTTATGTCGTTTTGGCCAGCTTTCGTGTGTAATTCTGTTTTGCCTTTTCCCTCGATTCTGTCACTTCTTATGTGGTTGTCGATTAATAAAATTTATTGTTTAAAAAAAGTATGTGTAGGAGGCTTATCATCATTAATTAACATCTAATGGAAAAATGAGATAATAAAGCAACGATCAGATTTTATGTGCATTGCTTTCTTGATAGACTCTACCTTGCTGGAGTGGTAACCTGGGGAAATAACTTTCCCCACCCCAAATTTCATAAAAACTATACTTAATTTCAAAAGTTTACTTTAGGATAACCGATTTTGTTTAGAAATGTATTTTTCAAACGGAACAAAATTTGTGTTTATTTAGATTTTTAAAATTAAAGTGATGTTGAAGGATGTGAAAATTGATCTGTAATATTGGGATTGAGTCACATAGTTGAATTATTGGGTAATACATAACAGTTTAGGATTTACATTCTAATGGTTGCAGAAAGTTTGGTTCCCAGTATGGTGGGGTTTAGCATGGGAACGGGAAGTTGTTTCCCATGATGGGAAAGTCTTTTTTTACCGTTAGATTAAGGAGGTGCACACATTTTAGGATGGTTTGTCTACACCATATATTTCACACTATCTTCTCCATTGTGGCTCACACTTGTCTCATCCAGTTTTCTCACTCTTGTTGTGCGATGATGGCAGTTTTGGATACGGTTAAAAAACCACCAAACTCATCATCAATATTTTTTTTTATTTCTAAAAAAAAAACCCAACAAATTTGTGCTTTCAAGAGATTTTAGATCTGAGTTTTTAAACTACCAATTATTAGAGAACATGAACCACAATGTAGAGAACTAGAAATTTTAGATCTAAGTTTTTTTAATTAACAGAGAATGTCGAGATTTGAAATTGAGAAGGAGAAAGAGGAAAGCCTTGAGAATCACCGGTAGCTAAGTCTGAGAATAAAAAAGCTAGAATATTATTGAGTTCAAATGGGTTAAGTTACAAGCATAAGGAATTTTCGATACCCATCTCAATGGAACCTCATAAAGATTGCAACTCATGAAGATTGTTTTTATTAATTGGTTCCATAAAAAGCTTGTTTCTTAATTGCAACACGTGAAGAATTTATTTGAGTGTTTAATTTAAATTTTCTGGGTTTTTTTTTTAAGAGCAACATGATGAAGATGAAAATGGATTGTAGTTTCATGGTGGGTGAGATGCTAGTGTTGATGGTTCATGTTCTCTGATGTATGATCTGGTGTGGTGGGTGAGTGAGGGGTATGGAGGAGAGAGAAGTGATGGTAGAAGATGGTGTAGAAAAATCTAGTGTTGAGAGAGTAGGATTAAAATGTGTTCCTCATTTGATCTAATGGTTTAAATTTACTTTCCCATGGCAGGAAACAACTCCCCTTTCCCAGCTAAACCTCACCTCCCAGTATACCACTGCTACACAACAGTAGAGTTCCTATTGCTAAGCCCAAAATAAGCATCACAATACTCATACCTTTAGACAAAGAAAGATGAGATAAAAAAGAAAGAGGAGGATGATGATGATAAACAAATATTTGGTGGACTGGCTTGGTTTTCCTGTAGGCATGTGTTGATAACTTTCTTATCTATACATATTTAGTTCATGTACTTGCTGGGAGGTTGTGGTTTTTAAGTTTATGTTCACTCTAGTTTGGTGTTGTCTTTTGTGTGGTTCTACTAGAATTTATTTGATGATACATGCGTTTTATTTTCTCATACAATGTTTTATATTGAAAGCTTTATCATTAATTAATTATCTTATGTAGTGTAAGTGTTTAGGCAGTGGATGTGTCTGCACATAGAGAATGGATGTATAATAGGGTTCTACTGATGGAGTGGGACTAAAAAATAACTTTTAAGAGGGTGTGGAAATTTTTTATTTTGCATGCTTGTCAATTAGATCAATTTAAGAATGAAGGAACAATTAGATGTCCGTGCTTGATCTGTGATTCTCTAAACAACAAAATTCCAGATGAAGTGAGAGATCACTAATATAATATTGGGTTTAGCACAAATTATTTTTATTGGACACCCATAGGGAAGAAAGACCTGTATCGGTTCCTTTAACACAACCTCCACCATCAGTTTTTGGGCAAAATGGCTGCAGAGAAAACTTAAGATCACATGAGCAGATGGTAATGGATGTGGCAGGTCCAAGTTTTTCCCCCAATGATGAACAAAGTATGGATGAGACACCCAATGAAAAGACTCAAGCTTTCTATAATCTTTTGGCTGCATCACAATAACCTTTGTTTGAGGGGTGCAGTAGTCACTCAGAGTTGTCTGCTTCACTACAATTGCTTACAGTTAAAGCTGAGCATAATTTATGTCAACAAGCTTATAATAAAATTGTAAACTTTTGTAGAGAAACCTGGCCCCCTGATAATCGTATGCCACCAAATTATTATAGAACAAAGAAGATGGTTGAAAGACTAGGTTTGAATTACGAAAAAATTGATTGTTGTGTGAATGGATGCATGTTGTTTTACAATCATGATATCAATGAGAAAATCTGTAGATTTTGTAAAGAAGAGCGATATACGTTGAAGAAAAGTGGTCGTAATAAGGTAAAGGAGGTGTCTAGGAAACGAATGTGGTATTTTCCTATTGCGCCAAGGTTGCAAAGATTGTATGCTTCTTCAGCAACAACTAGTAATATGAGATGGGATGCTGAAAATGTTCCAAAGAAAGGTGTCTTAATTCATCCATCTGATGGGGAGGCGTGGAAACATTTTGATCGAACATATCCAAGTTATATTGTACAGTTCTGAAATGAATTATAACCATGAGAGACTAGAAGAGATCTGATTGAGAAGACATTTTGTGATATGGAACACTAATCAATATCTGTCCATTTATATAGAAAATTAACACATAGCACAATTGTTGCATTTCCAGGCATATTCTAATGGTAAAAAGCAACTCTTACTAACTTGTGAATGAATGCATTGAAAGAAAAACCTTGCCTGAGTATAGCCAGCCACGTGTATATTTGATACCAATGATGGCAACCTCTTTTGAGTCCTTTTTGTTGTGAACTATTGTCCAAATAGTTTTACATCAAGCATCAATTAATATTACAAAGAAAACACCAAACAAAGAAACTGATAGTAACAAGTTCTTGAAACATTCAAAGGCAGTGATTATAGAAGCATGAAAATCTATGAAATCAAATCCAAGGAGTATACATCACTACTGCATGTATGATATTTAGTAACAAACAAAAAAAGTGTTACTATTTAACAATTTTTGAAATTTGAAACATTTTTTAAAAAGTGTTACCAGCAAAAAGTTGGTAACAGTGTTTGCAATACTGGGAGGCAAAAACAATATTTTAAAAAAGGCGGTGAGGCAGTTACTGAACGTTATTTTTCGAGACAATGTTAATATTTTGTTATTCTTTTCTCACTCTTCACACATTAATTTACATCTCACAGAGAACATTCACGAGAAAGTAAGGGTTCTTCTCTCCCTCATAACACATCAACAAATTGACAATCTTCAATCCATCTCAAATTGATTCAAGTACTCAAATCTCTTATTGTGAAAACCAAAATCGGTAATCACAATGGTTTGACCAAATCCTCAAAACGATTTGATTCACCATTCACAATTGCGATTGCAGCTCCTCTAATGGATTCGCAATACCTCAGGTCTTCCGTTTTCTCTCTCACTGCAAATTTCGTTTTCTCACTAGTCACTGGTGAGGTGAGGCTTCGCGCTTATCTCTTTTTCTTTTGCTTTCGTTTCCAATATCTAGTTTGAATGAATGCGTGTTTTTCTGTGTTTCATGAATTTGTTAGTTGTATTGAATCCTTTCAGCAAAATAGCAATGATCATTCATGAACACTCTTGTTTTTGGATGAAGTGGTTATTTGTATTGTATTGGTTTTTGTTTAGTTTTGATTTTGATGTTTTTGTGCCTCATGGTACGTTGCTTGTTTTACGTTTGATAAAATACTTCAACCAAAGAAGTGGCCATCAACTCATTGAAAAATCAAGTGATGAAGGAGGTGAATAACCCAGTGATAATGATGATGAACACAGTGAAAAATAAGTGATGAAGGAGGTGAAGAATTGAGCGATGAACGTGAATGATGAACGGAAGGAACAAAAATGGCGAGAGAAAAACGAATGACGTGTGTGTAACATTATTTACAGAGAACGAGAATAATAAATGAGAGAAGGAAAATAATAAACTGGGCTAATAAAGTGTGGAAGCACGCATTAAAAAGAGGTGCATGTAACACTTTTTAAAAAATGTCACATATAAGATGTTGCAAAAGTTCATATGTGTAGTAGTGTACAGAAGTGGGGGAACACATGCAGCAGAAAACCAGAAATCTACTCTAGAAAACAGCAGACAAAAACCATTCCAACGAAGGCAAAACTATATCAGTTACAAAAATATCCAACACAAGAAATATGTAATTAAATTAAGCCAAAATCAACAATTATTTAGCTTTTAATTTTCTCTTTCATTTAAGAAAATTGTTTTCTTGAATGAGTTTCATAAGTTAAAGTCAAATGTGAAAGTCTATAAATCGCAGTCATATAGTTTTTAATTCTTTAGCTACTTCTAATTCAATTTATTCCTCTTTTATTGGCATGCATTCCATCAAGATCAAATAAGTTCAACATTCTCCACATAGTGAGTCATTTAGTTTTATTGGATTGCTTGTACAAAAGAAATTGATTATATAAATTAGAACTTCAAGAAGAACCACAAAACAAGTTCCTTACTGTCTGGTTTGCGATAGACGACGAAGAACGAAAGTCTCGCAAATGTTTGTACTTCAGTTACCCCTGAAATTGCCAAACACAAATTAATAAATTAATAAAGTAATCAAAGGAATTTCCGATCATGTGAAATCGTAGACGGAGTCCAAACTGGATAAAAAATGTAGCCTTGCAAATTTGATAAATTCAATAAAAGAATTTGGAAGAGGTGTGAATGAATCAAAGTGATGAACAGAACAAGCAAACACACACAATACATGAATCAATTGATAATTGAATACTGAATTACTAGGGTAGAGATGGTGAAGTGTTTTTACCTGAGTTGGTGATATTATTTAACTTTGGGTTATGTCTGTTCAGTTGTAAAATAGAGAGTGAGAGGGTGGTCGAAGTGGTTCGAAATGAAGCTCTGAAACGGTGCAAGAAACGTATCAAACAATCATCAAATCTAAATTTTTATGGACCAAATCGACCAACACATGACGCATTCGAGTACTAATCAAACTAACAAGCCACTTTCAAATCTGACCTGAAGCGCCTTTTTATTTTATTTTCATATTTACCTAAAAAATATTATATTTTGCTTTTTCCAAAAAGCATCAGCGACTGATATTGCAGTCTCCAAATCAGACGCTAAAGTTATCAGCGACGGCTTTAGAGACGTATTATATTTTGGTTATGATGGTCAACATTTCAGTTTCTAATTCGGTGACTGGGGTGACCGAAATATTTAGGTCTCTAAGTCGGTCACTAAACGCTTGATGAACTGGACTATATTATTAGTACCAAAGTTTCAACTTGTTATCATTTATTTATGTTCCTTAGAACACTTGTTTGTTATATCTACACTTATGGTGTTTCTAGTTGTGATTATGTACGATTTTTGTCTTCATGGTTACTGACAACAGATTAAATCCTTTATTTTCAAAGTTAAGTAAATATAGTATATATGTTTTTTCCTTCAATAGATAAATTAAATGTCTCTAATTTTTGTGTGTGAAGTGTTTGGAGTTTTAATATAATTTAACAATAGAATTTTTTTTGAAAGTTTAAATATTATTTTTGTAATATTTGGAGAAGTTAGGATGCAAGATTATGGTTTAAGATTAAAGCAGTTTCTTCCTGTTGTATAAAAATTTTATCTACAAGTAATTTTAAAGACTAATCCATAGATTCATCGAATAGGTGACAAAGCTCTCACTCAAAAGTTTGAACATTGCTATATTTGATAATCTAAATTTGAACTCAATATCACTTTATTTATTTTGTTATTGGACTATTAGCTAACACATACTCAAACAAATACATGAAAGGACAAAGAATAGATTAATCAAGCCAACATTTTGAATTGCTAAAAAAACTCTCTCAACCCCTATTATAATCGAACCACTCATATTGTTGCCTCAAGACTATAGACATGAAGGTCCTTATTTACCAACATATTATCCTCCAAAAGATCATAAAGTAATGGTTAGGATAATATGAGTGGCCAACAAAGAATAATCATAACCAATATCAGAGACTCTTATGTAGGATTAATAAACCTGAACATATAGGATACATATATAGTAACCAATAAAAGGGATATGGATTACAACGTAGATAGCCGAAGTATTTAGAGCACATCAATCGTAACGAAAGACGTTAAAAACAATAAAAACATATTGACCAATGCTCCAAAGGCAATAAGAGCATTCAAAAATATCCTAGTCGGTGATCCATAGCATAAAAAAAGTGTGTTTTTTTCTTTTATGATGTCAACCCGTGTTTTTGTTCTTGATTTCAGCCCTTAATTTTATTATATTTTTTCATTTCAATCCCTTAGTTGATGATTAAAAAGAAATTATGTCATAAAAAATTTCACGTGGCAAGATTCTCTACCGCGTTAGTGTCTCCTATGTGACTGAGTTGTTGGAAGACCAAAATCAAATAATTTACAATGTTAAGGCTCAAAATCATAAATAACCCTAATTTAAATTTCAATATATTAAGTCGAATTAATGATAATTTGGTATAACTTCCTTTTAAAAAAAATAATAATTTCGTATAACTTTGGACTTTAAAATATATTTTACAATATACTAATATTGTAAATTATTCTCACTTTTTTTAACACCAAAATTATTCTTAATGGAAATGCACCCATGAGATTCTTTCCTCAATGTTTTTGCCTTTTTTTTATATTTATTCTTCTCTGATTTTTCTACCATCTTTTTATTTTGTTTTTGGTTGAAAGTGTATGTATCTTCGATGAGTATGAAAAAATTGTTTTACGGTATCTCCATGCATTCCACGAGGAGGCGTTTCCTTATATAGGTAGAGCTAGCAGAATCCTAGCTAGAGGACCATTCTAGTGAGTCATCTTCAATTTAAGGTGTTTACCATTCTAGTCTACTAGTTTGAAAAATGATAGATATTTATTATGTAAAATTTCTTAAAAAATAGTTAAAGTACTTTCTTGTTTGGTACCAATTTGATTATTTTACTCTGCTCTAAGTGCTCAAGCTTGTGACGACGAATGCAAAAAAGACGGCTTTCCATTGAATTTTGAATAGGTTCATGATCCCATACCCTTTCCAGTTGTTCTCCGTTGAGTTGACCATGCATTTGCTATGATGTTTGCAGTCAACTGGTACATACCAGACAGCATCTCGGTTAGCCATCGCGACGCCACCTCCCGCATACATGTTGAGTGTAGGTTGGCAGGTCAGTTACTAGGAACGAGTTATTTCTTTCTTTCTATTGAATTGTAATGCTATGTTTGAATAATTGATGATGAAACATTATAAATTTCCATTCCGTTGTTGAATTGGAAGGAAGTATAATAGTAAAATGACATTGGAGATGTTTTTCTTTGTTTTCTATAGGGACTTTACTATAAATTTTTATTAAGAATATCGTAACTCATGCATTAATCGGTTAATGGTAGAGGGTGCCCAGTATACAATTTAATTGCAGTTGAGGAATTTCATTTTATTGATAGCTTGAAAATTTTGTAACAATCATGTATCTTTCTCATTCAATCACTAGTTAAAACCAAGAAATGTGGTTTAGTAACAATGATGAAGTATATATTTATTATGTATATGATTTGATTCTTATGAAACGAATCTATAATTCTGGATCTTGATTAACGTGGTTGTGACATGTTGGATTGCAAGGGTAAGGACAATCTATCTGATGGAAAGACCTTCTGTCATAAAACCAGTCTGCTACAGCTTTTGCAATGGTCTGCAAGATGTTATGCAATTCAAACAAGCCAGTTATTCAGCTACATTGGATATGAACTAAACCAAAAGCCGCATAAAATACTTTTTAGTTTAGATTCATTGTTGTGACTGCAGAGTTGTTGGATCGGGATACGATACTATGTCAGCCTGAATCCAACGTCTCTGAAGCAACCACAAAAGATATTGATCGGAAACATGCGATATGCTGTATTTTATGGATGAAAGAGAAGGGGGGTTAAAATAGTCAGCGTCTTACTGTTTTGGCCAACAATGGAGAGCCATTAAACAACCATAATTCCTGTAATTCGGTTTGGCAGTGGAGATAGCAAGAGTCTATGAACATTCCTATGGATGAAGAATTTCCTATAGGAGTCAAGTCCCTAAGGAATTCTGTCCTAAATCCTGAAAATCAAGTGATGGTAAAAGTGAAGTTTGATAAAATGTTAATTTTATTAAGGGTGGGTGACTAACAAGAAGATGAAAGTCATGGATTGGTGAGCTTACAAGAAAGAATTAAGTCAAAATAAAAATATTAACAAAATATTCACCTTGCACTTGTTTTAGTTGAGCAGGAGTGCATTTAGTTATATCTAGCTTGCAACTCTTCCAATCATCGGCATCTGGCGCCAAAATATTCTTAATCTGAATCAAAGAAATATCTTGAGGATCAAGGAAAAGCTTTGTTGGATATCTCATCTCATGCTATTAAGAGCTAATATCAAAAACATCAAATGTCATGTTCATTTTGGAATGAGTTATCAAGAAACATTTACCACTAATACAATTATTATGGTGTGAGGAAAATAAGTTTCATAGTGAATTAAGAAATACCATTTGATTGTTTACATTCTTTTTTTATCTGAATCACATTTCCAAATCTTCTAAACTCAGCTTGGAAAAACAATGTCTGTTACTTATTAGTTCACCGATATTGGAAAGAGTGCTACGGCGATCCAAACTTGCCTGCATCACTATCCAAATAAAGGATATGTATTTTGTGCAGTCACACAAATCTTGGCCGTCAGATCAACATCGGGTGGTCAGGATTTTAAGTTTGGTATTTTATGTAGTTCAATTGTCTCTATCTTAGCATAGGTTTTGATTGATTTCTTTGTTAGGATAGTTTTATAATTATATTGTGTGCCTCTACCCAATGATGCATTATCACTTACACATGCATATTTTACATGATATAAAATCTTTCTTCAATACAAGTTTTTGAACCTACTTTTAGGTGAAAATCATACTTTACAACGTCTGGGGTCAATGTGTTTTTAAACTATTCCAAAATCATTTTCACAATTCAGTGTAAAGATAAAGGTTTGAGACACTTTTGAATCGATTCAAATCATGTACAAGACACTTTGAATCGATTCAAACTTCATCCTAAATCAAATCATTCTTCAAACGAACCCATAATGCATTTTTAGTCATCTGAATCGATTCACACATTCTCTGAATTGATTAAGACAGTGTTTTTTTCACTAGAATCAGCTTTCAATTGTTCTAAAACCCTCCACCTATAAATATAAATTTCTCTCATTATTTCCAACAAAAAAGTCATTCATTACAAGTTTCACTACTCTCTCTTTCCCTCAAAATCTTTGGGTAAACACTTTCATCAAAGTTTTGTGAGATTGCGTCATAGTTTAGGGGAATACTCTTAGGTTTGATTTTCTCAAGGAATTTTAGGTGCTCAAGATTCCAAAGTATAGAAGAAGGGTTTCTTTTCTCCTCTAACATCTTGGGGGATTTTTCTTGCAATTCAACATCGAAAGAATTCCATGAAGCTCATGTCAGTGAAGAGATCTTGTTGAAGATAGTTCAAGGATTGTATAAGGTTGAAGAATTGAAGGCTTAAAGCTTTGGATACGAGGAATTCAAATTGGCTCATGTTTAAGGTAATCTTGTTAGAGTAGATATAGGTCTTAGCATCTTTGGTTGCAAAGGTTGCAATAATTGAAAGAATTACTTGTAACAAAAACATTCTAGTACTTTCTGCATTCAACAATCATAGTAGAAAACTATGAATTTATTCGCCAAGAGTAGACATACCTTATAGCGAGGACGATTGGGGGAACTACAATAAATCTTGTGTTTTCTTTTCCTTTCTCTCTTTTAATTCTTGCAAAATTAATTTGACCTTTGTTGATTATGAACATGTTTAAATGCAATAATCTTGATGTGATTGAATTTTATTTTTTTTAGAGGTGATGTGATTGAATTTATTAAAACCTGATTTTTCATCAATTAAACATTGTTTACAAGTAGTAATCAATCACATAACAATATTGCAATTAACTTGTTTGTAAATTAATCATAGATCAAATTCTTCTTTATTCTTGTTGTTAGCGATTTATCGCTTAAGAATTGGTTCGATTTGTGATTGTATTGGATTTCCAATTTAGTTTGTTAAATTTGATTGTATTTTATGAAATTTATTCAATAGTAGTGAAATTTAGATTTTTTAAGTTAAATTCATGCTCAAACTGCACCTAATCCAAATCCCCAAACAAACTTATTTATGTTGAGCAACAAAATAATCTAACCTGATATGAGTCGATTGGCGAATTTACAAAGAAGATTGGTGTAGTGATTTGTGATACAAAATTTTGAGGGAAAAAGCACTGCAAGATAGTAACAATTTAGAAGTATTAGTAATAATACCAAAGAAGCAATTACAAAGGTAGGAAAATTGAAATATATTTTACAAACTAACCAGCTCTGGTTTGAGTCTTGAAGTGCATGATCTAGGCAAATTTTTTATAGAACCCTAAAAGGAGGGAAAAAATCAGATTAAAAATAAAGCTTCAGAAAGTATCATTCAAATGAAAATTTAGAATGAAATATGCTAGTTTTATCTAATGTGACAAATGATCAAAGTTACATGTAAGGTAACAATTTGCTTGAAGTACTCTTCAAAATGCGGTGCTCCAGATATATCTTTTCTGTTAACAGTAACATAATGTAACATAATGAATCATATAAAATGATATAAGGAACTTCAAAACTTAAGATAAATGTTAACTAAGAAGAATATTTTAGGTATTTCTATTACGCGTTACCACCAGGGTCTAATGCAGGTGGTTAGTGAGAGCTGTGTGCGTGTTGTAAACCTCAGAAAGTTTGATTTGTATTCACACAAAAGAGGTGATGCTTACGCATTGATAAAGTAACCAGCATCTGAGATGCATTTCACGTTAGCTCCTTTCGGTAAAAGAGCTCGAAAGCGATCGCAATGCAGTAATGAGGTCAATCCTCCAGCTGAACATCCTGAGAGAATAGCCTGTAGTTGCAAGTTCTGATGAGTGAATACGAAAACAATAAAGAGGATGAAAAAGAGTGGAAAATCATAAATTTTGTCATACATTTTGAGCATTTTTCATTCCTTTTGCTAACAATTCCTCCATGACAGCTTCAAAAATTCTTGCTCCTCTAAAATGCAACTTAGTTACCTGATTCACACATCATATTATTAAAATTTAAAACTTTATACTAAATGTTAATATTTTCTTAGAAATTTAGATTTTGAAAAAGTTTAGGGTTTAGGGTTTAGATTTCTTAAAACTTACTGGATCGACTGCTTCCACATCACCAGTAAAAGATGAACCATCACAATATCTAATCTTGATTCTGTTCCAATTGTAAAAATCTACAATTCACAACATTTTTAGAACAAATTTGGGATTTCATGAGTAGAAACAAGATCCATTGTCTAGTACAAAATACCTGGATTAAACTGTTTCTTGTCATTTAAAATCCCTGAAAATGCAAGTGTATTATCCATTTGCTTAGATGAACCTAAACGAGTCGTCATACGAGCAAGGCAATTAGTGACATTGTGGCACCATCCCCCTCCCTAACATAAACAAAAATTGAAATTTAAGTTCATCATCAATAAAATAGACTCTTGCATGTTTTGACAAAAGAAAAAAAAGTAACAAAAATATTGTTGATTGCAATTTGTAGAAAAGAACAAACCTCCATATGTACTAACCAACTGTTAATTCCTGTTCCATATCCCTTATCAAAATTGTAAGCTGGTGGACTACCATCCAAACAAATTGCAAATATTTAAAATTTCAATTTATTAATTATCGTAAACATCAATAAAAAATATATTACACATGATCCCCTAAAAGAATTATATATATTACACATGATATGTTTTTTAATGCTTACTAGACATGATATGAATAGCACAATTACTAAGAGTATGTTTGCATGACATAACTGAATTCTTTTAGTTTCTAAATTGTTATGTTTGGTTGAGGTAAAAAAAATCTTTTAAACTTAGTTTGAATATTTTTTCGAAATTTCAAAAGTTGAGGAAACAATTTCGAATTATGAAAAAATATATACCTACTTGTAACTTCTAAGTCATTGGGATCAATTTAGTTTTTTTTTTTTTAAGATTTCAAGAGTTGATTTACAAATTTTGAAAAAAATTATAGGGACCAATTTATTTTATATTTTAAAATATAGGATCCGGTTTGCGAAGTTGGGAAATATAGAGACCAAATTGCGAAATTAGAACAAATTATATATAAAGACTAATTTAAGATTTAAATGATATAAAAAAAATCAAATTATTAGTTTTTAGATGGTATTTGAAATTTTCTAAATTCAAATTTCACGAAATACTTCATTATGAAATTTATCCATTTTAAAAATTCTTCAAATTTATCATCTAAACAATATTTTTTTAAAAAAATTAAATTACCCTTTAAAATTATATTATCTCAACATATTCTCTCATTCAAACTAAATATATACAAAAGTAACTACAATAGACACGTAGAAGAAGGAAAAAAAACTCCTAACCGGCTCCTTTTGCTACAGCATTTTGGACAATAGTGGTTGGTACAAAATCAGCTTCTGCCTTGAGCAATACCAATGCCAATACAATCACCAGAAGGTTTAACTTTAACCATTGGCCTAATCTTGTGCTCTCCATTCTACACAAATCTAACAAATATGAAACAATAAGTCAAGTGGATACCCTTAATAGAGTGGAAAAAAAGTATCCATTTTGAAATCATGCATTAGTTAATGAAACCAATCTCTTTTTTGTTCAAATGTGATTAGGAATATTTCAACTTTATAGCATGATCTTGTAAGCAGTGTTTGCTTCATACACGAATTACTGTTGGCTCAAAAATAAAAACTTCAATGGTTTAGGCCAATCAAATTCAAACTAACCCAAATGCCTCATAGGTTTCGACATTCAACCATGAAAAATCTAATAAAAAACATGTATTTTCTCAAATACGAATATCTGTTATCATCATAATGCAATTGCAACAAAAAAAAATCATAATGCAATTAAAAAAGACCCAATAAAAGTAAGAAAACCCCCTTCAAAAAAATAAAATGAGTAAGAAAGTTAACCTTCACGGCAGGAGGCACAAACTTTGATTCTAGTAGTGGGGCTAACTATAAAGATTAGAGTTCATCCGATAAATATTGATGCATCAAATTTTATATACTAATTAGATTTTTCTAAAACATTAATTACATTAGAATGGATAGTCAAAATTTGATGATATTTCCTAAAATGTACTTATTCTAGTTTTATTTTATTTTGTAAGAAGCAATTCATTTTTCTTTTGTGAAAATGACAATAATTATATTTTTTTGAAACTTTAATTACACTAGTCAAAAATTCATATTTCCAGTCAACGAAAAAATATATTATTTTTATATATTGTACTTTTTTTTAAGTTATTTATGCATATGATTTTTTTTTCTTCAGGAAGTTAATTCGGTATATGATGTAAAGTCTTGTTTTGACTCTATTTATGAATGATTTTTTGTATAACACTACATCGTTGGCAAAGCATTAAGAAAAAATTTAAACAAAAGCTTATATTGAATGCAAATCATGTACAACCAGCAATATTAAGAGTATTATGTAGAGTCTTGGCTATTTACATCCAATCTAACACAAAAGAGAGATTAGTTACCCACATAATGGATAACAAAAGAAGGTTGATAGATGTTGGATATGCATCAACAAGCTAGAATCCAAGCTTCCTATACCTCCAATGGTGTCTCACACCTTCTGCCCTATGTTCTCGTTCTATTTCGATTGGTTTATAGTCATTAGTCTTCACTGGAATGAGCTACACCTCTATTTATAGAGGTTCTCTATTTTAGGTTCGCTATGTGAATCGAGCTTTCTTCCTTTGAGGGAAAAGCCAATTGTTTTCAGATATTTTCTTGAACTTTCTTAGTTCACTAGACAAGCCAAAACTCGCCTAGCAAACCGCCTTTAGCATATTCTTTTGGAACTCTTTATTTGGGCTCACTTTCACTTCACTCAGCTCGCCTAGCGAATCAGAAATATCACCAGATGTCTTTGTGATGCTCTGGCTTGCTTTTGGAGTGTGTGCTTGCCTTGCTTTGTTCCGTATTGGTGTAGTCATGTCAAAAACCTACAAAGAAAAGGTTTGGGAAATAGACGTAATAACTTCCTATCATAATTTTGCGATATAAACGATATTTATATATAATTGGGCGATTTTGTGTTGAATTTCTTGTAAAACGAGTTAATAAGTGCTATGGAAAATAATAGTTTGGCACTTATTAATTCTCCCCAACTTAGAACTTTGTTTGTCCTCAAAAGATAATTTCACCCTTCAGAATTTGATTGAATGCGAGAATGGATTTACAAGGTTTCTAGTGAATCAATCATTTTTTAAAGAGATGATTTCTAATGCATGATTCAATAGTGAATGACACGGTCAAGTCTTATGTTTACCACTAGGCTAGAAGCAGACCATGAATGTGAACTATATCCAAAGCTCATACTTCATTTCATACATTCCAAATCAATAACATAGTTAGTACTGAATCACATATAACACACTTATTTATAAGTAAATAATGAAATTGAAGAACATATGTGGACTTGAACTCACATCCAAAAATTATGCTAACATCCTAATTAAGTTAGGCATTCATTTAAGCATCTCAGCGTGAAAGCATTAAAAGATAGATCACTAAGGTCTTTTGAGAGTTATAAAGGGGTCTAGTTACAAAAAAATTGTTTGTATGGGTCATTTGATTCTAAGTGGCCATTGTATATAGGAGCATTCGCACATTTGATATTTACAAGAAACATGTTATTTACAATCATAAATCTCCTCTTTTACAAGAAACATGTTAGTGATAGAAACATTTGTTATAAACTTCTTTTTTTTTTTTTGAGGAAGTTATAAACTATTCTTGACAACTTATTTTATTTTATTTTTATTTTTATTTTCTTTATCAATGTTTTCTGTTCTTTTTCATTTCATTCTACTATTTGTTGTCAAGTTAATATTTTAAACATCACCACATTACTTGACCTTCAAGTAAGCCTCGTTTTTCTCCACAACTTGAATAGAACCATAAAATTTGAATGAGTGCTCCTAGAACAAAGGACATAATTGAACTAAACAGTGAAGGTTTAGGGTTCTATGTTCAAGAAAAAAAATCAGAATTTGCTTATAGATCAGTTCTGAATTGGATTTGGAAAACAAGGCATGTCTACTAGGCGAGTTAGGCTTGCCTAGCGAATCTGGCAGTTACATAGTTGATGTAAATTATGTCATTTTGGTTCAGAGGGATTATCAAATACTCAGTACGGATAAGGTAGGCTATATTTGGTATAGTAGTTGTACTTAAATTAAAAATTATGTCTTGATCATTTCTATTCTTTCATACATTTCAAACTAATCACAAGATTAAACATAAAGCAACCGAGTTAAGACAAGTAATTGTCGGTATCTTGTGCATATAGTTAAAAATGGAAAGCTTCCACACATTTAGGTTTGGTTCTAAGTGATTCAATATTAGAAACATGTTACTTGGAACAATGCATGAAATGAATTTATGTAACATGCAAGATTCACATTCAAGTTATCATTAAGAAAAACGGTAAACATGTGCTTTGAATTTGTGCAACTCATCAAAATTTGTTATCATCATCATCTTTTTGTTGATTCACATAACCAATAGACTAAGACATATATATCACACAACAAACAACTACTTAATTAAACAGAGTTAACAAGTTGTTAAAAGTTATTACATCACCACTTGAAGTTCAACACATTACCACACACATGAGTTATAAGTCAAACACAACACCACAAGTTATTTAAAGCATATAGGTATTAAAGACTAAATTTGAAGGAGAATAAGTGACTCAAGGCATATTTAAATTTTTCAAATGTCAGACACTAAGTATGACGATGTTAGAGAGTGCTCTTACACATGTATAGCTCTACAACAGAAAAGACTCTAACTTCTTTGAGTTTACTAGTAGGCAAACACATTGACGAACTAAACAAAAACGATAAAGACTATCTACTCTAATTGTGTCATGTCGATCACTCCATATTTTCAACCTCGTTCTCTTCCTCACTTGTCATCTCATCATCTACCTGACAAATAATGTGCAAGCAGACACAAGAGGAACACGATGAATGTAAGTTATCACACTAAATATATTAAATGAGTGAACTATGATACTTCAAATGCACATAACAATATCATTATCAACTTAATCATCATAACACAAACAATTAATAATGTGCATGGAACCAAGTCTAGACGGGTAAAAATCACGACATAGTCATAATCGATTATCTACTTCACACAATCAATTATCTTTTGGCCTAATTGATTATTCTACTATCTATAATAGAATAACCTCTGATTTTTCTTAATTTTATGCACACCTAATTGATTAGCCTATTCTCCCTAATCCTAATTGATTAACATCCTAACAAGAGCAATATGAATTAAGCATAAATACAACACAAGTCATACCAAATCAACACTAATCATCAGCAATATCCACAAAATATCATCACCACATATTTTGATGCCTAAATATTCAAACATCTATCAAATAACACATATAACTCAAAATAAATAATGAAAACGAGAGGTGTTACACCAAACCAACTAGGATTTTTTATTACTTACCTCCAAATTTAGTTCTTCTGCTAAATCAGCCTTTCTTTTTTCTTGTCAATTGTATTTGTTGAACTGGTTCTACAATTGTACACAAGTGATTGTAAATTAAATATGATTTTATTCCCTCCAACTATATTGTTTTTTTTTATATTTGTCAATGTAAGTCACCCAATAAAATCATGTCTCATGGCCAAATAAGTTGACTCTAGGGTTAAAAGCAGCCGGTTTTGAATCTGTAAAGACTAAATTTAAACAAAAATAGTTTTTTTTTGAAGAATCTAAACTAACCCACCCAAATTATTAAGAGGGAGAATCGATCTTAAGACCTTGAAGAGGAATAAACTTCAAGGTCCTAAGTCAACACCGCTAAATCAACACAAGTGGGTTCAAACATAAAAAACACTTACACTAAAACAGAAAAATACTATAATTAAAAGAACTAAAATCATATTTAAACATACACATTTGTCAACAAAAATATATATTTACACATACTTTTTTTGAAAGGACTCTACATATATTTACACAAAATTAATTTACTCTCTACTACTAATTCGATTTTTTTAGAAATAGATAAAAATTTACCTCATATAAATATCTCAAATTTTGTTTTTGGTCCTTCTAAACATTTTTAGCAAGTCTGGTCACCCAGATATTTTCTATCGCGTCTTTTTTAGACCATGTTTTTAAATTAACTCATGCATATCTTACGCATTTTTTAATAAGTTTTTACATGGCTACTTAGAATATTATAGCCATCTCTCATATAGAAATTTAGAATTTTTTTAGCAAAACATAATTTTTTTTCAGCGCTAACAACTTAAAAATTTTATATAATGTACTAAACATGACTACACATTTTCAAAATTTTGAAGAACAAAAATGAGTTTACTTAAAAATAGAGACAAAAATTGACGACGAAAAATATTTGAGGAACTAAAACTTGATGAAAATTTTTAGAAAGACAAAAAGCAAAATTTAAAAATTTATTAGTGACCAAAAATTTCCAACACATTTTTTTAATAATGTGTATTTTATTTTACCTTGCACTAGATGCTTGTTGAACTTCATGTATGTCTTCCAGTTTTGCCATCATATACAAAGCCTCAATTCTTTCAATATATTCTGACCTGTTATCAGCTCGATATAGAACCTGCATACAAATCATTGTCAACGAATAATTTAGCTAAACCTATATATGTAGTAGTCAATATTTCAATTGGTTTTTTTAGGGCATTTCAATTGGTTTTATAAGCTATAGTCATTGAAATTCTTTACAGGACTATAGGCAATAACAGTTCCCAAACATTTATAATGAGATAGAGTGAGTTACTTGCATAAATTAAAGAAAACATACTTGGAGCTTATTCTTTTCAGGACTATAGGAAATTATTGTTCCCAAACATTTAACTCCATCATATTCACTGCATATAATGAGACCCATGAACTCTTGAGGATCAATATCTTCTGGAGTGTCATTGCCTTCTTTGTCCCTGTGTTTTGGATTAGCATTTCTCAAAATGCTCAAAACTTCATCTGGCTTCAAAAGCTTCTGTGTATTATCTTGGTATTCAATCTAAATATTCAAATAAATCTAATTGTTAATGCAAAATAATGGGTTTACGGTGCTTGTTTTTTTAGGAGTTTGTGTTTTAGGTGGTGATGTGTTTTGGTGGGTTTATCTCCAGAGGTGTTTTTAGGTGGTTATGGTGTACCATCTGTATGCGGCACCATTTGTATCTTGTTTCGTCCATACCTTGCGTCTTGCAGGAATGGCGTTTAATAATATTTGCCGATTCAAACAAAAAAATAGGTATATTGCAAAGTAAACATCTTACAAAAGTTTTATCAAAAACCCAACAATTTAGTTTTTAACCATCGTTCTCTTTTCAATTTAGTTCATAAACATTGTAAATATAATTAGTAGTCTCTAAAGTATATAAAATCCGTCAATTTAGTTCCTAAAGCATTTGAAAACCTATCAATTTAGTCTCAAATATCTTAATAACTATGATTAAATTGGCGTATTTTACTTTTCTTTTTTAAAATAATAATAACAACTGTTTTTCTAGTGAGTTCAAAGTTTAAAAAAGTAGTTAAATATTTCTCAGTATTTTTCTTATTAGTTACTACCTTGTTTATTTATTTTATGGGTTCGCCTCTATGTAAAATATTCCTTGCACCAAATTGAAAAACATGTATTAATAAGACAAGTTACCGGTCTCCTAGGGTTTCCTCCTCCTAGGGTTTCTAGCGCCTCCCTTGCTTGGGCTGCCGCCGCACCTTGGGCCGGATCCTCCTCGTGAGAAGTTGACCTGCGTCTGACCCATGTTCTAGATGCTTTATACAGGTTCCATCTCTGTATGTCTGCACCGCAGTCAATCCTTGTTTTCTGTTCTTGCTGCCTCAAGTTTCTGTTTGCGTCTCCCTGCGTTTCCCTTTCTCTTCATCGTTTCCCTACTCCCAGTCAACCTCATGGATCCTTCAAACCTTAACCTAGACGGTTTAACGTTGTCTGAAGAGGGATTGACTCTCAACCTTGAATCCGAACCTGCAACAACTGCTATCCTTGAACACTGCTTGATTGGTCGTGTCCTTGCTGATCGAGAGATCCAGTTTGCCTATTTCAGCGAGCGTATGTCGCGAGCATGGAAGCCAGGCAAGCGGGTTACGATTACCAAATCTGTGTCAAACCGTTACCTTTTCCAGTTTCATCACAAAGTCGATGCTGCCCGTGTTTTGGATGAGGGCTTATGGTTGTATGACAATTTCCATGTTGTTGTGGACCGTATCTATCCCGGTGTCGTCCCTAATCTTGTCCCTCTGAACCATATCGACTTCTGGGTTCAAGTTCATGGTCTGCCTTTTGGTCTCATTCAAACCAAAGTAGGTCAAGGTATAGGAAGCTTCTTAGGCACCTTCAAAGCATATGATGCCCGAAACACCATTCATAGTTCGTATATGCGTGTCCGGGTTGCTATTGATGTTACTGTGCCACTGAAAAAGGAATGGCGTGTCCGTGCTTCTAACAGTGATTTTCTTACTGTGTATTTTAAATATGAAAAACTGAGTGTGTTTTGTCACAGGTGCGAATTGATTGGACATACGGACAAAGTGTGCCCGGAATTGTTCGAATTAGAAGCTGATGACGGTGTCCATAATTGGGGAGCCGACCTGAAACCTGTCAGACAACGGATTGGCACAGCTGCTACAAATCGTTGGTTACAGGACCCTATCCCTGCCTCTATGCCGCAACAAAGTTCTAACAACGGTGTTGTTCCAGTTGCCCGCGACAAAGCTAATGAAGGCGTGGGAAATTCTGCAACTTTCAATGATGGTATGCTTGCTTTTCAGTCACAACTTACTGCTATGAAACAAGATGTACTTGCTACTCAAAACTCCATGTTAGCTAAGAAAGGTAATGGCGCAATTTCTGCTTGCAACGTGCATTTGTTGCCTTCTTCTTCCACAGGTACCTCAGCTTCTAGCTTGCTGCCAGGCCGCCCTCTGGTGCTTGGTTTACCTGCTGGCCCATTCTCAAGTGATTCCAATGATGAGACATCGGATGAGAGTGGTTCGGATTTGAAGAAAAGAAAGCGAATGATGGCCCTTCAGAATGAAGAGATATTTGCTGCTGAAGGGGATGTGGGAAATTTTGTAATAGGTCCAAATGTTAGTCATGGGGGGGGATATTGATATGCATGTATTTGATGAACCTTTAGGTGATGAATAATTTGTAACTGCAGGCCATGATGTTCAGGCCTGCCTAGATAAATGACCCTAGTGGCATGGAATTGTCGGGGTGTAGGTAGCCCGAGTACAATTCCCGACCTTAAGTACCTAATCCGGCACTTCAATCCGGACCTTTTATTCTTAAGTGAGACTTTAGCTCACCGAAATAAAATTGAAGAACTTCGTGTTTTGCTTGGTTACGATGCTTGTTTTCATGTTGACCGCACTAGGAGAGCCGGGGGCCTAGCTTTATTTTGGAAAAATTCTTTACATTGTCAGCTTGTTAATTTTTCTAATAATCACATCACTGTTGAAATTGTAAACACTACTCTTGGTCTTTGGCGCCTTACGGGCTATTATGGCTTCCCCAATGGAGGTCGTAGAATAGCCGCTTGGAATTTCCTCTGACAACTTTCAACTCAATTTTCAGGTCCGTGGTGTATTTTCGATGACTTTAATGATATTTTGGATACAAGTGAGAAAAGGGGGCGCACCATAGGACCTCCTTGGCTTATAAATGGCTTTCGTCGAGCTTTTTTTGATTCAGGTTTATCTGACGTCCCGGTCGAAGGATATCCGTACACTTGGTTCAAAAGTCTCGGCACCTCGCATGCGGTGGAGGAAAGGTTAGATCGCGCACTTGGTAATAATTTATGGTTTCATATGTTTCCAAATGCAATTGTTGAGACTCTTGTGGCACCTGCTTCTGATCATTATCCCATACTTGTAAATGTTGCGCCTACACCCCGACCTCATGTTCATAAACGACATTTTCGCTACGAAAATGTGTAGCAACTTGAACCGGGGTTCAAGGAGCTAGTTACTAACTCTTGGCAGGACCATTCGGCGAGCACTCTTATGCCAAAATTATCTTTATGTGCGGAAGATATATGGGCGTGGAAAAAAAATCATTGTCATAAATTGAAAACAGAGATAGAGGAATGTCGCAGACAAATGCAAGACACATGGCTGCAGGTTTCTGGAGAGGACCAAATTCATATGACTGAACTTCAGAAACGTATGCAGCGACTGTTGTCCCAAGAGGACGCCTACTGGCGTCAACGGGCTAAAGCTCACTAGTATAAGGATGGCGACAGAAACACAAAGTTTTTTCATGCATCGGCAACATCTCAGAAAAAGGTAAATCGTATAACCTCTCTTGATGATGATGCAGGTAATAAGGTTACTAGCGAACAAGGCTTGCAAGAAGTAGCGCGGAATTATTTTGTGAATAATTTTCAACAGCAGGATAGCGACTTTTCTTCTGTCATAGATGTTATTAATCCATCTATCTTTGTTAATGATAATGATATACTCACAGCACCTTTTACTAAGGCCGAGTTTCGAGATGCTATTTTCTCTATGCATCCGAACAAGTGCTCCAACCCTGATGGTTATAGTCCGGGTTTCTACCAACATTTTTGGACCTTATGTAGCGACGACATCTTTAAGGAATGTTGTGGTTGGTTAGATACGGGACAGTTTCCCCCTGATTTAAATATTACTAATATTGCCCTTATTCCCAAAGGTTCTACGCAGGTTAGCATGAAAGACTGGCGGCCAATAGCATTGTGCAATGTCCTATATAAAATTATATCTAAAGTGTTAGCAAACAAGTTGAAGAATGTATTGTCTCAGTGCATCTCTGACAATCAATCCGCGTTTGTTCCCGGCCGCTCCATTCTCGACAATGCTATGGTAGCAATTGAGGTTCTACACTTTATGAAAGCCAAGACACGCGGGGAAGATAGGTATGTTGCCCTCAAACTTGATATTAGAAAAGCGTATGATCGCATGGACTGGAATTATTTAATGGCTGTTTTACATAAAATGAGTTTTCATCATCGTTGGATTCACTAGATGCGTATGTGGGTAGAATCCGTAGATTATTTTGTGCTTGTTAATGGTGAGCAGGTTGGCCCTATCATTCTAGGACGTGGTCTCCGACAAGGGGATCCTCTTTCCCCTCATTTGTTTATTATTTGTGCGGAGGGTCTCTCGTCGCTCATCCGAGATGCCGAAACACGAGGTGCCCTTACGGGAACAAAGGTCTGTAGCCAAGCACCTTCTGTTTCCCATCTTTTGTTCGCTGATGATTGTTTTCTTTTTTTCAAAGCTAATGAGGAGCACGCACATGTTATGAAAAATATTTAATCAACTTATGAGCTAGCTTCGGGTCAAGCGATCAGCTTGCCGAAATCTGAAATCCACTGCAGTCGCAATGTCCCTACCGCCCTTAAAAACACTATTACCAATATTCTTGGTGTTCAAGTTGTTTTGGGCACGGGTAAATACCTGGGCCTACCTTCTATGATAGGTCGAGACCGTAAAGCTACATTTGCGTACATCAAGGATCGTGTTTGGCAGAAAATTAACTCCTGGAGTGGTAAATGTCTCTCATAAGCGGGTCGTGAGGTAATGATAAAATCTGTCTTGCAGTTTATACCTACTTATGTAATGAGCATTTTTCAGTTACCCGCTACTTTGATTGACTCCATTGAAAAGATGATGAACTCCTTTTGGTGGGGACATGGCAGCTCGACGCATCGAGGGATACATTGGATGAATTGGGAGAAGTTGTCGGCACCAAAAGTTTATGGAGGTATGGGTATCAAAGACCTCTCTGCTTTTAATTTAGCTATGCTGGGGAAACAGGGATGGAAATTTATTACAGAGTCGAACTCTCTTGTTGCTCGCATTTTTAAAGCTCGTTATTTCCCGACTGGTTCCTACCTCACGGCTACTGTTGGACATAATCCAAGCTATGTTTGGCGCAGTATTATGCGTGCTAGATTTATAGTGCGTGGGGGAGCGCGGTGGAGCATAGGCTCAGGTGCAACCATTCCCATTCTCAACGAACCTTGGATGTCGAATGGGGAGTTTATTAGTAGCAATACTCCAGGTGCTCACTTTGTTCATAATTACACTGTTAATAGTTTGATGAATTTAAATGACAAAAGCTGGAATGAACAGGTGGTTCGACAGGTTTTTAGTGTGGATATTGCAGATAAAATACTCCACACGCCACTTATTGCCCCGGTTGAGGATGATAGAATTCTCTGGAAAGCGGAAAGACACGGACGCTACTCGGTACGTAGTGCTTAACGGCTGTGTGTAACAGAATTAATTGACTCCTCATACTTATGGCGTCCGGGGGTACTGGTCCGGTATCTCGAACCTTAAAGTGCCACCGAAGGTTAAGAATTTACTTTGGCGCATGTGCTTTGACTGTTTACTGACTCGTGTCCGTTTGTTAGATAAAGGTGTTGCTTGTCCCACTAACTGTGTTAGTTGTGCCTCTACTCACGAGGATCTTTTGCATGTCTTTTTCAATTGTCCTTTTGCTATACAGGTGTGGCATATGACTGGGCTTTGCGGCTCGATACAACATGCCCTTGCTCATACTGCCTCAGCTACAGATGTTGTTTTTTCTCTCTTAGAGAAGCTGTCTACTGAGTTAGCTCAACATCTGTCAACCGTTATTTGGAGTCTATGGAAACACCGCAATATTAGAGTTTGGGACAATATCACAGAAACTAGTGTTGTGGTTGTAGACCGTGCTAGGAACATGATTATAGATTGGCAACTGGTGAATGCTCCGGATGTCCTTGCCGCTCCTCCGCACTCTCAGCATGCAATGGCTGCCAACACCGGGGCCTTCACACCGCACCAGCACATCCGAATATCGTGGCAGCCCCCTATATCAGGTAGATACAAATGTAATATCGACGCGGCCTTTTCTTCTCATCATAACCGTACAGGTATTGGCATTTGTGTTCGTGACTCAGAAGGTGCTTTTGTCCTGGCTAAGTCTATTACATATTCGTGTACTGTTTTGGTGGATGTGGGCGAAGCTCTAGGGCTGCACTCTGCTTTGCAATGGTTGAGTGATATGCAGCTTGATAACGTGGACTTTGAAACAGATTCTAAGTTGACCGTTGATGCCTTCCTTGCTACTCGTAACGACTTGTCTGAATTTGGTTGTATTATTTCTTCATGTCGTTCTCTGTTTCGCAATTTATTTTCTAACTCTAGGGTGGAGTTTGTTAGGCGACAAGCCAACGCGGTTGCTCATGCCCTTGCACGAGAGGCCACGTCTTTAGCTAGCCCCGCCGTTTATTATGATATACCCACTTGTATTGAAACTATTCTTATTAATGAAATGCTATAAGCACGTTTCTGTCAAAAAAAAATGTATTAATAAGACAAAAGTACAATCAAATATTCTTATCTGAGTAACATTATAGACTTTAGAAAAACTTATATAATAAAAACATAGAAGAACTATAAATAAATATATAAGTGATATTAACCAAATTTGAATAATATAATTTCAAACAAGAAAAATGTACATCAAGCACTAATCAATCATAAAAGGTAGAGAACTCATACTTTTAGCAGATTCATTCTTGAAAGAAAGTGAGTAACAATTCCATGGATTCTATCTCCATCAAGTTCCTTATAGATACATTGACCTATTAATTTTTTAGCGGCCACTATTTGTTGTTGAGTTAAATTTGCTCCTCTTGTTTTCTGTGAAAAGAAATATCCAAAATTTAAGATAAGATTCTTTAGATGTTTTATGCAATTTGAATACATTAAACGAACGCTAAAATGAAAATATATAACATGCAGTTATTGAGATCATAGCATTTAGTTGATATAAATGAGAGCATAGCACATACATGTTTGCATCTTTTAGGCTTATCTCTGACAGAAGAAGCACCACCTTCATCAACATGGAAACCAAGTTCAAAAATTAGTAGAATGTTAAATAATACTACCTCCATCTCTAAATATAAGATCCTTTTGAAGAAAAACACGTGAATTAAGAAAGTTGAATACCCTGCAAAATATAGAGCAGAAGGATTTTTACTGGAGGTACCAAAAACATACCTAAAACCGTGAAAACCAAAACAAAGAATTGAATAAAAACACCAGAACAAACACAAAAAGCAAACACACCACATCCACGAAAAACACAACAAGAACAACACTACAACACAAAACAAACCACAAACACTCATTAAACCCTCAAACCACCTCCCCGATGAGAGACAACCCTACCTTGGATGACCAGAGCGAGGAATAACACCAGAAAGGTGGTTGAATACCAGAAGACAAACTGCACATCGACACCGTAAGACTCTAATGATTCCAGCACATGACGGTAAGAGCCTCCCACAGTTAGAAGGAGCAGGAGCTACCAGGGTTTTTACCAAGGAACCACTTCCCAAGATGAAAGTATATCATAATCACTAAAATCTCGGCAGAAATAGACCCCCAACAAACATAAGATCATTGTGGGAACTCCAGATAGTACACAAAAAAACACATCAAACATGGGTCAAACCTATCATGACCCTCTTACTAACACCTAGCCCCGAGAAATACAAGAAAAACGATAAACCTTCTGATGGGGAACACACAACCAACCTAACAACCGACAAATATTACAACTCACATATTCGGAGATCTCACACAATAGGAACAAGTCGGACACTGATTCCATAGGATCATCACAAAAACAACGCCAACTACCCACATACGTTACCACCTTACACCTAATAAGATTATCCATATTAGGAACCCAGTTCTTAAGAAGTTTCCAAGAGAAAACAACTACCATCGACAGAGACCAAGGCTTTCAAACCTTCACCAACACCCTTACCACTTCCACACGCTTAGCAAAACCCCATAAGAATACTTAACTGAGAACTTTCTTTTTTTATCAAACTTCAACCACCAAGCATTCGCTCTATCCGGAGGCCCGATTTGGGTCAATGCATAAAGGAACTATTCATGAATCTCCTCAAGGAAAAATCCCACCTCCATAAATTACCCTCCCAGTGAACCATCTCCCTAACCACCCCTAGTTGTTGCTTAGACTCCTAAAACAACCCCCAAAACCTAGTCTTTAATATTGTACCACCCACCCAGAGATCATGCCAGAATAATGTGAACAAAACATTACAACCACTTTTTTCCTTCCCTTTGTTGGGAACCACTATATTGTTGCACCTCTTAAATCACCCAACACAAACACCTCTTTCCACTAATGTGAAACCCCCCGGAGGCCCCCAGGACGACCCCCATAATGAGAACATGAGGATAAAGATCTATATCTCACTGTGAGGATATCTCTCCAAATAGCGGGCTCGTCAATCAACAACCTCCACCTTCATTTTCCAATGAGATCAAGGTTCACCAATCGACGATCCCGCACCCCCAGGCTTCCATCATAATTAGCCTTACATAAATTTTCCCACTACTATGTTATTATTCTTTTGTAGTTTTGTCTTTAGTTACCATGGGTAACTAAACCCTTATTGGATATGATTCTAAGATGAACCTTTATTTGTTTGTTAAATATTTTAAATTTAAGTCTTTTATTTGGTTATTTTATGAGATCTATTTAATTTTCATATGCAAATCGCTTTATGCTTGTGCAGTCCTTAGGGAATGTTACATAGCTAGGAAATACACCTGAACTTAGGAACAGGAGGCTTCAGAAGATACTGCTGGTCATATTTTTTCAAACGTTGCATATTGAATTCTGCACGAATGTAGAATTACTAGGGTAAGAGGGAGTATGTGATGAACTTCTAAGATTCATAGACGAAGTTAGAGCCTTTAGATGAAAATTTAGAAATTTCAATTCTTTTATGTTTCAATTACCTCTAAGAGAGTAAGGCCCCACTCTAATACTCGTATGTTGGCCTATTGGACCCTGTAGTATTGACGACAATGAAACCTTTAGAGTTATGAATAACCTTAGAGTGATCAACATGTGAAATTCAATAACTGGTGGGACATAATGTTCTAGGAACTCATCATTGAAATAGAATCATTGTATTATAACTGAATATTAACTTGTCTTTAATCCAACAAGGAAATATAGGGGATTCTAGACTCCGCTAAAGTTCTACAATCAAACCAGGTAACTAACTCACTACTACTCAGCGCAATCAAATCAAACTTGACAACTCATTTACTGCATTTATTTATTTTATTTTGTTTTTATTTTATGTTTTAATAAGTAATGCTAGTTGTCGAGTTGAAATGACAATCCATGTAGAGACGGTCTTACTTACTACTTTATTACTTGTGAACGATTTGGTACATTTGTCGAAATTTTCCATCAATTCACAAAAATTGAAGCCTTGCTCACAAGGTAAGTTTTCTTCAAGTGAGCACCATAGGTGTAACGTGTGAGGGTGACGAGGGCGGAGATTGGTCGTCGGTGCATAAGGCATGACAATGAGCATTTTCTAGCAGCTTTAAGGCAAACAAAATTCACAACGAAATGAGAGAGATCTTGAAGTTGTGTAGGTTTGGGACTGCATGGTTGAAGGAAGAATTATAAGAATTGTTTGGTTAAACCTATATCAAGAAGATGCATCTTCTTTTCGGTAGCTCATTCCATAAGAACTTCACAATTAATTTTGTTTGACTTAATGCAATTTTGGGATGGGTGACCTTCTGGAAATTTTTCAAAAAGTGTGCAAGTGAGGATAAAACACCTTGAAAAGACTCGTGTTGGTTTCTGGAGTCAGTCGGCAATACTTAAAGTCATATAAGATGTTACAATGGGTAATAATGGGGTGTTGAGAAATTTTCTAAAGACAAAAATTTTGTGTTGTGGAAATCAATGATGCGTGTAATTTTGAATCAACAAAAAATGTGTAGAAGCTTTGAAGGGTGAGACGTTGAGGTTGGCAAACCTAACACAATCATAGAAGACCAAGATGATTGATATTTCAAGGAGTTACTATATAATGTCCATGGAGATAAGATGTTGAGGGAACCCCC
>Ga0228711_1001707_pt1 | contig 32842 bp, 13 predicted proteins | sample MedpolnodulmetaG_2_FD_177996 | JGI IMG/M metagenome (GOLD analysis project Ga0228711, IMG submission 177996) | Root nodule microbial communities from Medicago polymorpha collected in Santa Monica, California, United States - brown nodules | ecosystem: Host-associated > Plants > Roots > Nodule... | reverse complement strand
CAAACACTTCAATTTATGTAAGTACTTTTTAGTGTACATATCCAAACATAAATAGCTTATCAAGTATAAGAGCTTACGATGTAAGCTCTAATGTTATAAGCCCTAATGCTATAAGCATCTATATAAGTTGTTTATCCAAACGGGGCCTTTTTCTTAAAAAGAGATCGTAATAAGTTGTTTTGCATAAGATAAGTTGTTTTGAAGAAATAAATTATTCTAGCTTTTAATTTTAATTTGTTATTTTTTTTAATAAAAGTGGTTTTATTCATTGGATAAAAAATATTTGTTTTGGTTCGGTTCGGTTTGATTAATAGGTAAGCAAATGGTTAACCGAACCATAACTTTGGTTCAGTTTGGTTACTTTCAAACTTTAAACGGTTCAGTTCAGTTTTCCCGAACCATTTCAACATTTTGGTTCGATTTAGTTCGGTTCGGTTAATATGGTTAACCAAACCATACCCACCTCTAAATATGAGGGTCACATATGCGGTTAACGTGCTACCTCATACTTGCAATGGAAAAACCGTTTGATTGACAATATTTAATTTCAAAGATCGTTACAATTTCAAGTACGAGATTGGGGATTCACAATCAAAATATATTTAGCGAAATAGAGCACCATATGCCATGGCAACGAATTACTCATCTATTCCTAATCATAATACCATTTACAAAAATACCATTTATAACAATTTCTTTGTCCCAAAATCTACGATTTCTAGAGGGGGATTAGTCACTTTAGTTCCTGAATGAGAAAAGAGTAGTCACTTTAGTCCCTGAATGCTGTGAAATTGCAAAACAATCCATGAATGTAGACTTTGTTAGTCAATTATAGGGACTAAAGTGACTAACGGAGTCTGCATTCAGAGACTAAAGTGACGAGTCATTTCCTATTAAAGGACTAAAGTGACTAATATCCCATTTCTAAAAGTATTTATTATTCTTGTTTCAAATATACCTCTTATTAATATTGCAAATTTGTCTTGAAATATATAAAATCAAATATTACATGCACTTATAAATTAGACAAGTTTACTACTTCAGCTACTTTTAAGAAAAGTAGTTCGTAGGACAGGAGAGTATAACCAAAAAGGAATGCAAATCAAGCAAAATACCAATAAGATAAAAGGAATTGCCAGATATATTGGGCCTCAAAATTATATTGTCCCATGATAGAGACCAAACACGAATAAAGACAAATAATTGAAGTGAATACCCATTTTGAACGTCACGTCGTTTATGAAAGAACAATATCGACGTTTAAAATGGCATATCACCTCAAATATTTGATTTATCCAATTTAAAAGCATTGCATCTGTGACGGATCTGTGTGAGGCTGGATGTGGCTGTTGCCACATCAGCTCAGCCTATATTTTCTAATATATATGTTATATTTTGATATATGACCAAATATAAAGTATTGGTCTAGTGGCTAGGTTGAGTTGGACAAACCTGGATGTCCCTGTTCAATTATCAAGTTTTGCATTTTTTCTTAATTTTTTTCACATAAATTGTAAAGCACAGCGGAGTACAATGACAATGATTGCTATGTTACCATTTTTATCATGTTATTTAAATTATAATTAAAAAATTGAATGTTCCCGTGAGTTTAGCTCAGTTGGCAGGGGCGTTGCATATTATATGCATGGGCTGGGGTTCGAACCCCGGACACTCCATCTGTTCACCTTTATGAGGTGAATTTCTAGTGGCTAATAGAAAAAAAAAATGTTAAATTTCACTAAAATATAAACAAGATAAGGAACAAGGTGATTGACCATTTGCTACGATTAATACATATGCTATTATTTATGTAATTTATTTTGCCAAAATTTTTAGTTTTATTTCCTTAAAAACAAAAAAATTAGCCCCACTAATAATTTAATCCCGGATCCGCTCCTGATTGCATCTGCATTTAATTGTATTGCAAAGATGTGCAGTCCAGTGCCTATTTATAACTAAAGTTTCCTCTCAATGCTTTATAAGCTGCCAATGTGGAACTTATTACTCTCTCTCTATTCAACTTAGTACTCAATTGTATTAGCAACATGTGTAATATAACCAAAAAGGATTATAAATCAAACAAATATCAATAACAAATTAAGAAAATGTTAGATATCATTGAGTTCAGCCACCAATTCATCCGTTAATGCTAGAGATATAGTTTCCACTTTCCATCTTCAAAACCATCGTAACGGTCTAGGTTACGCTGGCTATATTTGAATGATTTATTTATTTACTTGAAGGCCTCATTGCAAAACACGTTTAGTTTCTAATAATAATACCATTTACAAAATTTTCTTTCTCCCAAAATATAAGACTCTACAACTTTTAAATGTATTTCCCTAAAAAAAAAAAACTTCTAAATGTATTTATTATTCTTTGGGTTGTGCTAATAAGTGCCTAAAGTCAATGGTTAATTAAGGAATTCAATAGTAGAAATTTTGTCTTAGAAATGCAAGTTTTTACCTTTGTCTTGACAATAATTACACAATTTTTTGTTGCAAAGTTATTTATTTTGGTACTTTAACTAATGCCTCAAGGGCACTTGTTAACATATCCTTTATTAATAATATTATAAATTTGTGTCCACAAATCCTAACTTAACTAGCAAAATGTCGAAATTGGAAGGTTGAACGTCATGATTGGGGTTCGAAACTCGACCCCTTCACTTGTGTTTATGAGTATCAATGGTTATTTGTTATTAAACTTATAAAATTGTAATTCAGTATCAGTTAACTTGTGCAGCAAATTAACTTGAGTCACAATCTTTTTTTCCATTTAGCTACACTATTACTATATTAGTGTCAGCTAGTTGTTAATTGGTTGGAAGATCTAAGAGTTAGTTATAACTATAGCTTCTATATATAGATCAATCGTAACAAACTCAACACAATTAGATCAATTGTAACAGACTTAACATAATTCAATAAACAATTTTCATTTTTAGAGATTTCTTCTTTCTTCTTTTCCAAGCGTCTAAATTTTCTTTAGTTTTAATCATGATTTCATGATTTTTTATTTCATCTATCTACCAAAAAGAAAAACTACAAATTTATCTTGAAATATAAACAATCAATATTGAATGCATATATACACAAAAGGTAAAACAACTTTCCCGGACAAAGTATAACCAAAAACTAATGCAAATCAAACAAATACCAATAACACAAAGGAATTGCAAGAGATATAGGATGTTCAAAAGGTAAAAATTTGATAACTCTATTGTATCCCATAATAGAGACCAAACAGAAATAAAAACAAATAATGGAGATAAACCCCCTTTCGAACATCACGTCGTTTATGAAAACACAATAGGATGTTCAAAAAGGGATATTATCTCAAATATTTGATTTATCCAATCCAATTTAAAAACATCGCATTTACATTTGATTGTATATGAAAGATGTGCAGTCCACTACCTATTTATAGGTAAGGTTTCCTCTCAATGCATTATAAGCTGCCTATGTGGGTCTTATTACAATCTTTCTATTCAACTTTGTATATTTTTAGAATTGCAAAACACGTTCAGTGCAAAACATATTATACAAGGACTTCATTATATGTATTATTACTAAGGGGTCTAGAACACTATATGCAAATAAGAATTATATTTGAAGCAATCTAGTGTCATAAGTTCATAAGACATGACTTTAAGTCAAGTGCATCCATTTAGTCAATCGATTTTAATAGTCTGCATAAGTATATGAGGTTATGTTACGAAAGTTCTGATTATTGGATATTAGATGAAGTTTCTAGACAAAATTTTAGTTGTAAAACTCATTCTTTTCATAGGAGCACAATGAACTAGTATAGGAACAAGTATTTTGAGTTTTTGATGTTATTTTAAAGTTAAATAAAAGATGTCTCTTTGTGAGTTTTTTGTCCTTCTTTTTATTAAGGGTCCAAATTTTAAGATTAAAACAATCTTCAAATTATGTTAGACGAATCTCTAAATTATTTAAGAAGGCACTGGAATCTAGACCCAAAGTTGAGAATCAATGTATGAATCTAACATTGATAAACAATTTTTTTTGTTGAAGGAATAGATAAACAAATTCGTTTGTTAAAAAAATCAGAGACATTCTTAGTGAAAGCAATGGTAAGAGCTGAATGCCGAGCCGACATTCTTTCCACTCAGCCGGACCAAACCATAGACCATTGTCTCTTTTGTTAGACCAAAGTACACTAATAACCTTATTATTGTTAGTAAACACTTTCTCATACATATTTTCTCCTTCTTTCATATCCCACCACAATTTATAGCTGCAAGAATTTCCAATGATGTAAGTGTTGATTCAACGGCTGCTAGTTCAGCATCTTCATATACCATAACAATCAAGGCTCTTTTTACAATGTAATTGTTTTCATGCTATAATAACTCTAATTTATATACTCATTCCAGCCACTATTATAATTAAGTTTATTAAATATTGATTTACCTGATGAGTATTATAATAATGACTTAAGGATTTCAATGTTGTAAGAAACAAACATATCCATTACTCATACTCATTGGTTGGTAAAGCATTGAGATAGAAGCCTCAAAATATTGGGGTATCAAGTTTAATAATTTTATTGTGTCCCATTACTATAGAACCAAATGGAATGAAATCAACTATTTAAAATAATTTGCCACTTTAACTAAATTCATTTTTGAAAAAACAAAAATACATTAAAATGACCAACCATTTCTGATATTTTGATCTTCCCAATTTAAAAGCATTGCATCTGCATATGGTTGTATTTGAAAGATATGCAGTCCACTACCTATTTATAACTAAGGTTTCCTCTGAATGTTTTATAAGCTGCCAATGTGGGACTTATTACTATCTCTTTATTCAACTTAGTACTGAATTCTATTCAGAAAAGTTGTGAATGGACTTGCATAACACGTTCAGTTCACAACATTTCATGAAAAAGTGAAATGCACCGATGATTTAAAATAGGCTTAGACGCATTTAATTAGAGTTTGAATTTCTACTCAGGTCATAAAATCTGCAACGAGTAAATATGCTTGAGGCTTAAATTTTCCACCCCAAATTGGATCAATCTTTGCAAGCACTGAAATTCCGCAGAGAAAGTATCCTAAATGATAATGATGGTCATTATAAATTCCAAACCCAATATCAGCACCAGTCTAACGATTGAACATTGGTTCAACTATGGTCGATTCTCGGTTTTTTATTTTCAAGATATTCAACCCGACAAGAAAATTATTCAATTCATACATAAATCACTCAAAAAAAATAACAGTGGAGTCAGCAATATTATGAATCAAATTCATTTTTGTTTTTTTATGTGAGAAAGGATTGAATTTTCAACTGCTAGAAAGTCAGAATATGTTTAAAGGTTGAAAATATTCAGATATGTCATACCATTCGGCATTTTCCTTAAATTCATTTTGGAACAAAAAATAATTGAAAGAATTTCACATGTGAATATCATTTCAAATAACAAAATGATATTCACATGTAATAATCACTTCAAATATTTGATTTTCCCAATTTCATTTGAATTTAATTGTTATACAAAACTGGTGCAGTACCCTACGAATTTATAGCTAAGGTTTCCTCTCAATGTTATACAAGCTGCCGATGTGGGACTTATAATTATCTTTCTATCCAACTTGCTATATTTTTTACAAAACTTAGTAAATTGGACTTGCAAAACACGTTCCCTTCAAAACTTATTATATACAGACTTTCATAATTTAGGCTCAATAAAGTATTTTCTATTCATGTGTGTTATTAAACTTCATAATTTTAAGATTAGAACGGCCCTTCAATCTAGAATGAATGGATGAAACTAACATTGTCATCACTTGACTGCCATTAAAAAGTGAAATGTGTCAATAGTATAATAAAAAAGGATTACAGATCCAACAGATAACATAAAGGAAATGTAAGAGAGAGTGCTTGATATTATTAGATTAGTCATTAAGTTCCATCATCAAAACCATTTAACTTTCTTATTAGAGAACAAAACATCAGAAATAGGCAGCAATGGTAAGAGATGAATGCCGAGCCGACATTCTTTCCACTCAGCAGGACCAAGTTAAACCATAGACAACTGTCTCTTTTGTTAGACCAAAAAACTCGCTCAAGAGTGTAACTTGTAAAGATCGAAACACCTTAGACGTGTGCAATTAGAGTTCAAATTTCTGCTCAAGGTCACAAAATCTGCCAAGAGTGAATAGGCTTGAGGCTTAGACTTTCTACCCCAAATCGGATCAATCTTTGCAAGCACTGCAATTCCGTAGAGAAAGTATCCTAAATGATAATGATGGTCATTATAAATTCCGAACCCGAAATCCGCAGTTAGAACCTAGTTTGGTTATAATACCTCCCAATTTTTTATCATAGATAAATCCATTTCTATGAAAATTTCCATTCAGCCAAGGCTCAATGGTTTCTTTCAAATACTTTCTAATTTTTGGAATCACATCAAGGAAACAAACCTCTTCGACTATCAATGCCAACCTTGCAGCCCTAGCAATCAATTTACCTTAAAAAAGTAAGAATAATTTGCTGTTATTGCAGATGCGTTCAAGCCTTCAGCATCTTTCAAAAGAGCTGAAACAATTTCATCACGAGATTCTTCTTTTACACCTTTGCTTGAATGCCAAGTTACAGAAACAAGATCGGTTTTCAAAAGCCATGAACCAGCAACAACACCAACAAGCTCACTATCAATGCTTTTGTACTTAAAATTACTCAAAACAGTAACATTACAATCTTCCTTAGACAAAAGCTGAAGATCTAGAGGATGTGCTAAAATTATTAAATCACCTGAACCTTTTTTCTCAAACTTATACTCAACACAAAATGGTTCTCTAAACATAGCAATATCTGACACATGGTAACAAGAACTAAACCTGTCACAAACAGCTTCGTTTTTTGGTCTGGAATCCGGCAACAAAGCCATCTGAATTATGCCAGAAAATGCTTCAGAAGTGATCTCAGAAAGACGGTGAGTCAACCTGACAGGTGAAGAAGCATACAAAATCCATGTTTGACCATTGTTAAACTGAAAAGTATGCTTTTTGAGAGAATTATTGGAAGAAAAAGAGTGAATGGAATGAACTGTAGGGATGGAAAGAAAATTGTACAGCAAATATACTGTACTTTATCTATCTGTTTCGAACTGGGCCTTAGCCAACGTCATCGGTCCACTACATGACGACCCATTAACCTGATATTTCGATTGAGTGTGGCTCAATTCCTAGCTTTCTTCCATTGAATATTGTTTCAACATTGTAACCACTCTCAAATTTTACCTTGGATCCCTTCAAAAAAGTAAATAATAAATTCACCATGGATCGGCAATGTTTCATTGAAAAACTATTCCTCATGAAATTAGAACAATAATTAGCACATTAATATAGTAGTAACATGAAAATAAGAATGACAATGGTAAATTCTAGAAGAAGAAAAAAAACATGAACCGTTTGAGTCATTGTTTTCCTAAGTTAAGAGTCTTCAACGATCACCAACTTATGAAAAAAAATGTGATACAGGTTTTGGAAGAAGGCAGGGGAGACTGTTTAGAACTGATATATATTGAGAGACATTGAATGATATATATATATATATAATTTTGTATTTCAGTTGTGCAATCTATTTTTATATGATAACTTTGAGAGTGAGAGCCGTATTTTGTAGGACATGTGAGAATTAGACTCACATCCACGTAGACGATAGATAGTGCGGATGTTGAAGTTGTTTTTGAATTAATATGGATTTTTTTTTTCAAAAAAAATCGAATTGATAAATAAATAAAAAAGATTCTTTTTCTATAAAGGAAGAGAAATTTATGAAAAGAAGTGGAAAATTTTGAACTCGAAACAAAAAGAAGAGGAAAAGAAATCTATAAAGAAAAATATAAGTCTATAAAAAAAGAAGAAAGATCTATAAAAAAGAGAGAAAATTGAAATCAATGATAAAAGAAGAATTTAAAAAAAAAAATTGATAGAGCATAGCATCCGTGATTGGAGAGGAAGTTTCGGAGCAATCTGATCAAGTAGTTCGAAAACTCGATTTTTGATTAAGAACAGCTAACAATGACCTAAAACAAAAGGATGAGAGTTACGAAGATTAATATTGTCCATAAAATGACAATCCATGTTACAAACATGCTTAGAATTTGTCTGATACTGTTCAGATTATATAATCTGAACTGTTTTTCCCTTGAAAATGGGTGTTTAAGGGGTGTTCGGATTATATAATATGAAAAAAATCAAGTAGTGCGCCCTAGTTTTTGAAGATTTCGGATTATATAATCCGAAAAAATCCGAATTGGTGAAGAACTCATTTTTTCACCCTATAACAAAGGAAAAACTGAATTCGGATTATAAAATCTGAATTACTCAAGGGCATTTTCGAAAAAATTACAGGGCGTGCTAGTAAGAGATAGGGTGGAAAAAGTAATAGTCTTATAGTTAAAACTTTCTTTGTTTGCCTTTCTTTCTTCTGAAACAAACAACACAACATGCAATATTTATGATTTTGCGAGTTAATTTTATATTTTGATACTAAGTTGAGCATAACGCTTTATTATGATGGTTGAGTATACTTTGTCTTTATAATTAAGTCATTGTTTGCACTATTGACCTATCTACAATATTTATATTAGCTTACGTATGTCATGTATATAATAAATTTTATATAATCTAAATTTTAAGTAAACTCGTACGAGTTTACGTAAAAAAACAAGTTGATGTAAACTCTCAAAGTGTAAATCCTTCCTCTTTTTATACGATACAAGTACCAAGTTCATTATGATAATACACTAGGCAAATGCACCTCATCCTATATATTATTGATAAAAAGAAATAACAAAAAAAATAGAATGGGACACATGATCCTTAATGCATATCATGCATTTTCAAACAAGATATAATTTATTTTATTATGAGATTCTAAATTTCTTGGTAAATATTTTATGGCATATTAGGAACCAAAATTTTTATAGGAAAAGTGTATATAAAAAGCTTTGTTTAACAAGGATCTCTATATACTCCTCCTCCTATCAAAAACACTTTCGAGCCCACAACAAGGCCGGTCCTGCGTTTCACTCATCATAAGTGAAAGTGAATTTAGAAGTAATTGAAAGGTGTACAGCCAACCACATATTTATAGGTAAGGTGTCCTCTCAATGCTATAAAACTGCCGATGTGGGACTTCAAAACATATTATACAAGGACTTCATGATTTAGCTTGCTTTGTAATAGAAAATGCTTGATATCAATGATTCATTCTTCTCAATTTCTTTGTAAAAAAATCACTCACTTAGTGAAATCAGTCATCAACAATAGATTGGTCATTAAGTTTCAATCATCAAATCCATTTAACTTTTTATACAAACCCCTTCCAACCCTCGTCACTCCACAAGTCCCTTCACATGCTTAACATCATAAAACAAAACTTCAGAAATATGAAGAAATGGTAAGAGCTCAATGCCGAGCTGACATTCTTTCCGCTCAGCCAGACCAAACCAGACTTTGCAAGCACTGCAATTCCATAGAGAAAGTATCCTAAATGATCATGATGGTCATTAGAAATTCCAAACCTGAAATCAGCACCTGCATTATTAAACCCTTGTTTGGTTTATGTACAACCTATTTCAACAAAAAACGATAAAGCAAAGTCAAAATATTTTCATATAAGCTACAAGTTGTTTTCATAAACTATAGTAGAGAGGTTATAACTTATGGGATATGTGATAAGCTGGTTTCACTGGAATGCTCTATAGAATTGAAAACTTCAGCTAGCACCCTGATGGCTTCCGTTTTTCCTAATCGAAATTCTAGAGGAGGACCAACAAGTTTGGTCACATTTGATTCAACATTCATGCCTTGCAAGTGTACTATTGGTAGAATTGCTTTCTACAATTGTGTCTAGGCGTGAGTTTGGGTGAATGCTTGTATTGTAAATTAGAAATAGTTTTCGTAAACGAAAGTCCACTACACTCTCATGTACATTTGGTCAAAGTAGATCAATGGTGGAGGATATGTGAGAAATCAATTCAATGAAGGACTTATGATCTGGTTCCTTTGGCTGATTCAACAAGAAGAAAATTGATTATTAATATAACAGTTTTATTTGTTAGGAGTGTATTCCAAATTACAATGATAGTCCAAATTGATCACAGTACATGATGGATAACAAAAAGGTGAAATACTAAAGTTTTCTACTGTCTAGTAATGTACACACCATATTTTGTGACCATTTAAATACTCTGATCATAACTTTAATGAAAAAATCCTGCAGCACTTGCTTCCTTACATCTTGATGATAACAAGTTTAATCTAGTTGGTTGAGCCACTTCAATTCCGCAAGGTTCTAGCAAGAGAGTAATCCACCAAATTAATTCCTGACTTTGTAGGACATTTACAAATAGATTCCTAACGTTATGAATATTTTAGAATGGTCATCGACTCTATCAAATTTTACTTATATTTGTCCTTTAAAGATTTTTTTAGAGACTAAATTGATAGTAAGTGGATAAACTTATGGACCAAATTAATAGTAAATTGTTAAGAGGAATGCTGGCAACACTCACTTTTGAACACTCTCTTTAGCACTCACTCTTTTATTGAATGGAATCAATATATGTCTCACCGCTTTGTGTGAGTTCTATTTCCAATGTGTAGATCTACAATGATTTAAACCAATAAGAGAGTGAGTTTTAGAGAGAGTGTTCAAAAGAGAATGTTGTTAGCATTACTCAATTGTTAAAATATAGAAACCTAGTTGAAATTAAGTGGTTTAATATAAGGACCGATTTGACACATCAATAGAATAAAAGACATTTTTTAAATATTCATAATCTCAATCACCTATTTGTGAGTGCTCCACAAAATTAGAAATTAATTTAATTGTTTACAAGTTCCACCATATAATAGATAGATTTGATGGCTAACTTAGTAGTGCTTTAGGAAGGGAATAATGTCCCACACGGTTCAAAATCATGACAAGTAGTAGAAACATCTACTATAAAACTTTGGAATATGGACTTGAATACTCATCAGTCATCACCATCAAAGTTGTGTAGTAACTACAATGAATGGTAACATGGGAGGAGTAAGAGAAAAATATATTTAAAAAAGAAAATATTTTTCTCTTCATCTTCTTCATGTAATCATTCATTATTATTGCACCTATAAATAAGTATAATGATTTTTTTAATATCTTTTTTTTTTGTGATGGTTGGAGTTCAAAATTTCAGACTTTTAATATATTATGCATTGTTTATAACAACTGAGATAAGCTCACGAAAACATCACTATCAAAATACTCTTAATTATTTTATTATTTTATATTTATTTATTTAAATGAGCGAGATGTATTTTGACATAACGAATTTTCTATGTCAATAAAGGGAATTTTACGGTATAAAATGCAAAACCAAAATCAAATCTGTACTCATTGATCATTATTAAGTCACACTATGTCAATGAAGAACACACATTTCCTCATTTAACCATTATTAAGTAAGAATATTCAAACAACCCAACTTAACCGCAACCTCAACAAACCTCTTTTACCACAAACATTCATTTACCATCTTTTTGAGCAATGGGAATTGTGACTTATTATAAAAGTTAGAAGATGGTACAAACGTCCCGTTTCATGACAAAATATTTTGATGTCTAAACTACAATGTAAAGTGAGGAAGATGATACAAATAAGCTAACAATACTAACAAGCATTATCTAATGTTGGGTGATAAGAACATTTTTTGACATTCAAATTTACTTCCAATATTTTTGAGGTGAAAAGAACATTGAAATTTCTGATTAATGTACATATTATCTACAAACTAGCGATTACTTGTCTAGAGGTGCAACAACAGTCACTGAGGAGGTATACACAAAAGGTATAGCTCCTTATCTTGGAATATGAAAAATCAACGATAAATTCACTTTGTAAAAAAAAAAAAGGAGAATGTTAAACAGTGTCCTCAAGACATTGGTTAAGCAACCAAAACAAGTAACTTTTTATTAAAATAATGTAATTATTACTTAATCAAAAGTAAAAACTTTTATTTTCAAGACAAATTTTTTATTTTTACATTCATTAACCATTGCTCTAAGGACAATGGTTAGCAAGAGAAAAAAAAACATTAATTCACTTATACATAAGAAGTTAATTTAAACAAATTTATTACTCTATGATTAGTTTTCATTTTTGTGAGACCAAAGAGTATAACCAAAAAGGAATGCAAATCAATCAAGGGTATCAACAACATAAAGAATTGATAAATGTTTTAGGCTCAATTTTATAATAATTTGATAAATGTGAACTATCAAACAAAATATTGAAAGTTGTTCTCATGTAACAACTTGTTTAAAAATACATGGAAATGACTCAAAAAAACTCTAGCGGTAGTTAATCACAGATGACTTCAAAATTTTAAGAAAGTTGTTGTTCTCACATAACAACTTACTTAAAAACACATGAAAATGACCCCCAAAAATCTTCAGCGGTAGTTAATTACAGATGGCTTCAAAAGAGAAAACTGGTTGTAATTAACTACCTCTGAATTTTTTGGTCATTTCTCTGTGTTTCTAAGAACCTTCAAATGTTAGAAAAGCAATTTTCAATATTTAATTAAAGACAAACTTAGTTATGTATCCAATACAAAGTTTTAAGGCATTAGTTCTTTATTTTTGTTGTGTTGTGCTCTTAAACATTCTTTCTTTCCCTAGATTCTTAGAGTTCGTCATGTTGTCGGTGATAATTGTGAAAAAACTAAGTACTATTTTAAAAAGTGATAAGATTTGAAAAGACAATATAAAAAATGATATTGATCATCTTACAAACCGTTTTTGTTAAGTGAAGTGTCTTTCCAGGGATAAGATTTTTATATTTGTAACCCAAGAAACCGTGTTCAAATCTCATATGCATATGACAATTTTAAAATGACCATGAGTGTTACCACTATTAGTTATCATAATTTCCCCTTCAAACAAGAAGTGAATGCATTTAAGAATGATAGTTATTTAACATTTTTTATATGATATTTTCTTACATATAGTTCATAATATAATTGCATTCATTAAAAAACTATTATTTTGTCATTTGTAATATGCTAGCGGTTCATATGTATACCATCAATTTTAAATCAATGATAAACCACTCTTTGTACTGACATTGCATCATAAAACTTGATTTATTCAATTCATAATGTTTTGTGCACAATTTGAAGCAAACATTATTAAATCCATGTAGCTCACAGTGAACATTTCAACAAACATACTAGTGACTTGGCCAAACATATAAATGCAATTTTGATCTCAGAAAATCAAACTACAAACCGTCTAGCACAATGCATGATTGAGAAATATGGCAAATGTAATACATGATGAGAGAACAAAAACCAATAACAAACAATAATATAAACGAAAATTGTGAACACATGAAAATGGGTAAAGCACACTTTTGTGGAATTTACATCACATGGCAGTAAAACATGTTGGCATGTAACTTCTATGTTCACATGGAAAGTTACTATGCAAAGTTGAAAATTCACACGGTGCCATAAATGTAAGTAGTTGGGGCATGGCTCTTTTACTCCTATAAATAGCATGCTCTTGTACCATTGTTTATCATCCCAAATCAGTAACAACACAATAACAAGCAGAGCTTGTTTAGAGTAGTGAGAGGAAAAATATAGAGAGAAAAATTAGTTTCTCCTAGTTTGTGTTAGCTAGTATTCTCCTATTTATAAGAGAGAGTGGTAATTGTACTCTCCTTGTATTTAGAGAGAAGTCTTGTAATTTCTTCCACTTAGTGAAAGTTCTCTACTCTTGCCCCGTGGTTTTTTCCCCTTATTTGTTGAGGGGTTTCCACGTAAATATTGTGTGTTCAGTTCCTCTTTTCTCGTCTCTTATTTTAGCTGCGTGATAATATTTTGTTACTCTGGTACCCAACATAAGTACCATGCTTGGTATCGTAAACAATCAATTTCCATGTAGAATCCTCCCTTATACACTCCTCCATAGACTCTAGCAGCACTTGATCATCCTCAAAAATATTTACTACTTCTATATAGCGATTAGGCGTACGAGCATAAATAGTGAACAATTTCATCCAAGACTCGTCATTTCCATATTCTTTCATAATTATTAATACTAAGACGCACATAGTAGCTTAAAACAACCACCACTTTGTAATTATCAATAATAGCATCATAGCCGAATCCATACGTCATCTGAATCCATCACAAGAGCAAGCGATGTAATGTGAAATGTCTGGACGAAAATCTCTATCAAAAGTGTATGGAGAGGATAAGACTTGAGAAAATACTTACGTGAAAGTTCTGAGTAGCTTAGGAAGTGGAAATGTCGTGTGGTTGATAGACTAAGGTGTTTTTTGGCGAATTTGGAATCAGAGATTAGAGAATTCCACAATTTGCAGACGCATCGTAGTTGAAGGAGGAACTTCAAGGGGAGCCACACAAGATTTCTGCAATGAGGTCAAATGGAAGATTGGGAAGTGGCTGTTCATTGTCGGAAGAGAATGATTAAGTATTGTCTTTTTTGACAATAGACATTAAGTATTGTAAAAAACTTAGATAGTAAGTAGTATTATCTTTGTTGAGAAGTGCTATACGGTACGGGAGTTAATTTCACGAAAATTCACGGACGCCTCAATATATAAGCAACGTGAACGGTTGCTATTGATTATTTTATTTTATTTTTAATTTTAAAAGTTGCACTATGTCTTCTTTGTTATGCAATTCAACTAGATAAAAAGGTGGTCAACACCGTTTGAATTTGATGCACCGTTTATTTAATTGAGAATTCATTTTATTAGTGTTATAGTTTAAACTCTCTTTTTATCAATTCAATCACTTACTTTTCAAAAAAAAAAAAGGTTGCCCAGGTGAACAACATCAATTAGCAGTCCGTGAAGTTTCGTTGTCATACCTTCCGTACATTAAGTATTGCATTTTTTTTAGTAAGAACTGTATTAGCGCAAAAACTAAACATGTTTCTAACATGAATAACAATTTAATAACCACAGTAGTCATCATAACCATTGTCATTGTGCTTCAAGTCATTGTTAATTTTGTCACAGTAGAAAATTATATAAGCATATTTTGAAATATATAATCCAAACACATATATTTGAATTATAAATTTGAAACCTAATGAATATTGAACATTTTAGTAAAAAAAAAAACTAAAGTGTGCAATTCCCATCCTTTCTATTTTTCAAACACCCTGTAATTTTTCCTAAAACACCCATGAGATTTCAGATTATAACATGTGGGCTTGAATCCATCAAAATATTTTATATTTCTTTGGATATTTAATTTTCCTAATTCAAAATGGTGCATCTACTATTTATTTATAGCTAATGTTTCCTCCCAATGCTTTATAAGCTGCCGATGTGGGACTTCAAAACTGTCTCTCTACTCAACTTGGTATATTTTTGACAGAAACTTAGTAAATTAGACTTGCAAAACACATTCAGTTCAAAACATATACATGGACTTCATGATTTAGGCTCGATAAGCTTCTCCTTTTAGTAATGGATTTTAATGACTACATGGACTCCAATCTTAGAACAGGTTTCTAGATTAAATTTTAGTTGTAAAATAAATTATCTTCATAACAGCTCATAAGTATAGGTAACAAACATTGATTTTTTGATTTTATTTACAAGCTAAATAAAAAGATGTCTCTTTTTGAGGTTTTTGTGCTTCTTTTTATTCAAGACCAAATTTGAAAGTTGAAAATAATGACTCCAAATTATTTAAGACGGCTTACAATCTGGACCCAAATTTGAGAATGAATGGATGAAAGTAACATACATTTGAAGCACAGTCATTTTCTTGTCATCATTTGAAGTATAAGTCACATTTTTGATTCATTGTAAGAGAAATTTCTTGATCAATGAGTTTCCTTCATCAAAAACATTTGACTTTCTTCTTATCTTTTGCAGTGCACTTTCGTTGTCATAAATTCCTTGTAGTGCCCTCTCAACATCAGAGGACAAGACTTCAGAAACAGGAAGCAATGGTAAGAGCTGAATGCCGAGCCGACATTCTTTCCACTCAGCTGGACCAAACCATAGACCACTGTCTCTTTTGTTTGACCAAAGTACACTAATAACTTTCTTATTTTTAGTAAACTCTTTCTCATACATATTTCCTCCTTATTTCACATGCCACCACATTTTAGCAGCAAGAGTTTCCAATGACGTAAGTGTTGATGCAACGGCTGCAGAATAGTATGCATTCACTGCTTCACTAGTGCTCTCATGATTTCTACCATCAGTGAATTCTGTTAGGCCTCCGGCCCAAGAGTGTAATTTATAAAGAACCTTTGATTTTTATGCATTATTACTTATTCAGGGTTTTTCTATCATGTGCAAATTAAGAATTATAAGTATATTATTAGGTGAAACATAGTTAGCGTGTGCATCCATTTAGTCAATGGATTTCAATGACCTGCATGAGTATATTATTAGGTGATGTTAGCAAAGTTCTGATTATTGGATACTAGATAAGGTTTCTAGACTAAGTTTTAATTGTAAAATTCATTCTTTTCATAGGAGCTCAATGCACTAATATAGTAACAAGCATTTTGAGGTTTTGATGTTATTTACAAGTTAATGCGGGTAATGTCCACCTCACAAGTCCCTTCACATACTTAACATCAAACAACAAGACTTCAGAATTAGGAAGCAATGGAAAGAGCTTAATGCGGAGCCGACATTTTTTCCACTCAGCAGGACCAAACCATAGACCACTGTCTCTTTTGTTAGAGCAAAGAACACTAATAACCTAGTTCAATTTGGACTATCATGAACTGTGATCAATTTATCATAAACCTTGTTCAAAATGTTTCTCTAATTCTGGTAAGGTCGTAAATATTTCACTGGTACACACCGTCAAAATAGGAATTTGGACTACACACCGTCAATATTCTCCAACAAATAATTCACTTCCTAAAAACTAATAGTGGGACTATTTAAAAGTGAATTTGGACTTAACACTTAGCGGCAGGGAATATAGTCTCACAACTCATGATAAGAAGTTGAAACATCTGCTATAAAATTTTGGAATATAAACATGAATGCTCATTAGTCATCACCATCACTAACAATGTTGTGTAGTAACTGCAATGAATGCTTTCATGGAGGCCTATGAGAGAAAGATATGTCTATAAAAGAAAAATATTTTTCTCTTAGAGGTCTTATGGGAACCTTTCATTATTATTATACCAATAAGTATAATTTTTTTTTTCACATCTCTATCGAAATATTCCAAAATATTTTATATTTAAATAAAAGATCATGCTAGAAAATTCAAATAGAATATTTTTTAAAACAACAATTTTTTTTTTTTGAGAGAACAAATTTTTTATTTTTAAAAAGTTAAATAAACAACTTTTTCATATTTTCCAACTGATATTTCTATATTGGCAGCGACGCTAGTTTAACATTTTCCATGGGCTGAGATGTATTTTCACGTAAACAAAATATTTTATGTTGATAAGAAAAGTTATGAGTAAGATTCACCATAATTAATTATTATCTCAACTATCATAAAAAGAAAAGGAGAGAAAAGAAAACACATTGTGTCGGTCATCATTACAATAATTTTTACCAGAAAAGCACACATTTAATTAATGAGATAAATAAGTAAATAGTCTCCTTAAATATATCAACATTTGATTTTAGTCCCTCTAAAATATTCTTTAGGTTTTTGGTCCCTCTAAAAATTTTCATCTATGAAATTAGTCTCTACTCTAATGTAATACTCAAGGTAGAGCAGAAACTAATTTCATAAATGGAAAATTTTAGAGGAATCAAAAGTCTACAAAATATTTTAAGGGGACTAAAATCAAATGTTGGTATATTCAAAAAAGATAGAAAGAATTAGTGGACATGGCTTTCTCACTTCACCATAATTTTGAGTAAGAATATTCATAGAACCCAACTTAACGGAATCTCAATAAAACACTTTTACCACAAACATTCTCATTTACCATCTTTTCAGCATTGAGAACTGTGACATCTCATACGAGTGAGGAATATGGTACACACGTCTTGTTTCTTGTCAACTTATTCTTGTAAAACAAGTTATCTTGAAGTCTCGTCGAAATTCACCGGCGGATTTCTAAATTGTGGTGTAAAGTGTATTGAGGTGACTGTGACAAAATATAAAAGTGAGGAAGATGGTACAAAGGAGTGAAAAATGTGATTTAATTATATAGTACTAACTAACAAGTTTTGTTTTTTTGAAAGACACTAACATGTTATTGTCCTACCTAAATGTATTTCCAATATTTTTGACATTGAAATTTACTTCAATCATTTTTGGGTGAAAAGAACTTCGAAAATTTACCGATCAATAGTCGAAATTGATTGCAGTTTATGATAGTTGTAATTGCATTTGCATTTGGTTGTAATTGAAAGATGCCAAGTCCACTACATATTTTTATCTAAGTTTTCACTTCAAAACATATTATACAAGGACTTCATGATTTAGCCTGCTTGTAAGAGAAAATTCTTGATATCATTGATTCATTGTTCTCATTTTCTTTGTAAAAAAATCACTCACTTAGTGAAATCAGTCACCAAGGCATCATCAGCTCTGCTATGATGGCAGCTTTTGGAAGAAGGCAGGGGACGGTTTAGAACTAATATTCAGAAACGCCAATCTACCATTTGGTTCAACTATGGTCGATTCTCAGTTTTTTATTTTCAAGAGATTCAGCCCGACAAGAAAATTGATCAATTAATACATAAATCACCGAAATTAATACATATATTTTCCAACCCACAAGTCCCTTCACATATTTAACATCAGGGAACAAAACGTTAGAAATTGGAAGTATATGTAAGAGCTGAATGTCGAACTTCTTTCCACTAAGTAGGACCAAACCATGCACCATTGTCTCTTTTGTTAGGCCAAAGAACACTAATAACCTTACTGTTTTTAGTAAATTATGAGCGTAAGATATAAATCCATTTAACATTCAAAACTGACCAATCTACTGATTGATTCAACCCAATGCCTCCTTTGATGTCTAACTATTTGAGTTAAGCCATATTTATTCTCACTAATAAATGTGAACTAACAAACAATATAATATAGCCAAACTTAGTAATGTTAGGTTGTCGCGATGGGAATTTTCTTTTGCAAATTCTTCGAATCTTTCATTCCTTTTCTTTTTGTTTTATTATGTCTTTGGTGGTAAAAATACAAAGCTGCCTTATCTTTTTAGTCCTCTCAGCAACGTTTAGGTTACACTATACTTGAAGCCTTTTTCGTGTACCATCACTTTGAATAATTTATTTACCTGAATTGTGTATCTTCAAGAAATTCCATCATTACCCACGGCTGAAAAGTTGTGAGCTTCAGGTGAAATTCAACATTGATTGTTATATGGTTGAAATAGTTATTGCAAATTTAGTGTTGGATCACATAGAGCTTAGACACAATATTTTTACCCAAAGTTTAAAACACTTGTTTTGAGTTTTGAGCAATCACACCAATGAATTAGACACAATATTTTTACCCAAAGTTTAAAACACTTGTTTTGAGTTTTGAGCAATCACACCAATGAATTAGACACAATATTTTTATCCAAACCAAAAGTTTAAAACGCTTGTTCTTTATGTTTAAATTTGGGTTTATCTACTATTGACAAGAACATATAAGCATATGCCACATTAATTATAAGATCATTTACAAAATAAAAAATAAAAAAATTGTCACTAATGATAAGACACTTTCTAAATTTTTAGATGTATTTATTACTTTTTTTGTAAATATATTCATCCCTCGTTAAGATTACCAATTTATCTCATTTGATGTCTAACTATTTGAAATTGTTCCTGCCTCATGCCATTAAACTAACGGTGGGGTCGGCAATATTATGAAGAAAATTCATTTTGTTTTATTTACGTGAGAAAGGAATTTCATTGTGTTTTATAAACAAAGTTTTGAAAAATTAATTGAAGAAAATGTTGTTAGCTAGTGACAGAAGATTGGAATGGTAGAGGTGCCGAATTTTCCACTGCAAGAGAGTCGAGAATGTTTAAAGGATGAAAAGATTCATATATGTCAAACCATTCCGCATTTTCCTTAAATCCATTTAGGTTTTATTCGAGAGTTTGGACTCATCAACATAGTGAAACAAGGGGGGTGCACGAGGGAAAGGGAGGTGTAGTCACAAGTTCAGCGCCAAAAAAATTTAATTTTGGGTAGTTAATTTGATAGTGTATATATACAGATTTAAGCATATAAGAAGATTTAAACTTTTGGAGATTGCTCATCAAACTCCCTAAAATGCAGTTTTTTTTTCTTTCTCCCGGAAATAAACTTTCAATGTATATATTTACAGATTTAAGCATATAAGGAGGGGGAAGAACAATCACTTCAGTATTGTTGACAATTTGTTGATAACAATAACATAAGTGACCATTTTACAACTATTTATATAAAATTTGAAGTTTCTCTTCAAAGATTACAAAGACAAACTCTTACAAAATAAACTTAAGTATTACCAACAATTACGAGATATTAGAGTAAATTATCATTTAGACTTCAATCTATAACTATAGCTCTATTGCTATTGCATGACCTAGCTTTCATTTTTTATTTTATATATTTTTGTAATAATGTTTACACCCTCCGGTCACTATTATAAGCAAAAATTTACTATTTAGGTTCATTCAATAAATGATGTATGTGGCCCATTAAATAGACCACATACATTAGTTATTGATTGAACCTAAAAAATGAAATTTTACTTATAATAGTGATCGAATGGTGTATTTGTTTCTGTTTATACATACTAATAAATAGAAATGATAGAAAAATTATTTCCAAGTAACTTTTTTATTGTTTCAACGAAGTCCTTCTGTCTCTTTCCATTCACTAACAACTCTCAACTTTTCATAATTTATTGCTCATATTTTTACAAATAAAGTTTGCCTAGTTGTTTTGAATATTCTTTTACTTAGAATTCACTAATTAAAAAAATATTAACTCAAATTCATCATCAAATTCCATGCAGATTCAATCATTTTAATAGGAGGAGTAAACTTTAAGAAATTTAAGTAGTAAAACTTAAAAATAAGACTATTTTATGCTTAATTTTTAAATGCAGCCTCGTACTAAAGACCAAGGTACTAGCTAGGGTGCTTTTTGACTTATGACCAATATCTTTGGTGTCTGTCACCATCTTCTAAGTGTGTGAATGGCTTTGGAGCGAGGGAGGGGAAAGGAGATGAGAGTTTTAAGGGGTACGAAATATATGGAAAAATTGATAAATCTCACATTTTCAGAAAGAGCAATTTTTAAGAGAATGATAAACTAATACTTATGATTAATATATTTTTAATTTTAAGAATATTATAACAATATAGATTGTTAACCTGATGTAACAAATATTTCTTCTATCGTAGTTCTTCTCTGTTACGTTTTGTGCTTGAGAGACTGAGTTTTGGTTAATATATTTCATTTTAGCTTTTTTTTTTAAAAAAAACGTAGATTGAAAAATTCATATAAACTCTCCAAAACCCTTAATATAATTTACAGGATGGATGACAAGATCAATGTCATCAACAAGATGGCCAATCAAAGACAATTCGTCTGAGATGGAGCGAATAGTCTGCATGTATGCAACAACAATGGTGGATCCTTTTTTGATTGAGTTCAAGCGTTCTTTTAGTGACATAACACGTGAACGAGAACAAGTGGCAAATACATGCTCCAAAATTAGCCACGCATCGTGTGCTGTTGGTGAGACAGACATTACAGCACGAGCTTCTTTATCGCAAGAACCAAGTTAAGCGATATAAAGATATTTGTCTTAACGAATCCAAAAATTAAATTCAGGATTGTCGGTTTCACTGCCATCATTGGTATTTTTTATTTTTGAAGAAGGACAAGGAGTTGCACCAGTGATGTAGCCATCAAGATTGCGAGCTACAAGAAGGGAATGAATTTGGTGGTACCATGCAGGATAGTTTGTTGAGTTCAATTTGATAGGAAGTTGGGTGTTGGTGTTGAGTTCCACGAGATCTTTTGTGATGCTAGAAATATATTGAGAGGGTGGAGGTTGAAGATGAGGTAGTGACCATTTTGGATCGAAAAGGAAAATGTTGTAGTTAGGCAAAAGGCTCACTTGATACCATATAGGAGAAATACGTTATGTTATATTCAACTCCATGGAAAATATTAACATTTGTGTGGCCATAATTTTGCTAACATCATGGAACAATCAACTATACTATTGGCTATTTACTATGGGATATGATTTCCATTTACTGATATTATTACAACCATTATTATTTGATTTGGTCAATGGTTAAGTTAATACTCCTACACTCCTACACTTTCTGTTGGAGCAACGTGGCAATGTGACATTTCTCAACTACCGTGATATTTCCCGTAGGTGGTGGCTTTTGACGTCTTTATGGTTTTCGATATGTGACATTTCTTGTTGATGAGTCGTGGTTATTGGTATGATAAAAGTGTTCTTGATCCCTTTCAATCCATACAGTGTCGTACACCGCCTTGACGTCACATCTTTGAACTAGAATGGAAAGAACTTCAACAACAAAATTATAGTACACAACTGGCCAATAGAATGGAAAGAACTTCAAAAACAAAATCTTTGATCAGGGTAGGTTATAGGTGGTACATAACGAAAATGGAAAAACATGTTTGGATAAAACATGTTTGGATTAAAAGCCTTACACTAATAATTTCATCTAGTTAAAAATTGTTTCATACATGAATCGAAATCAGTCCTATGAAGGATTTGTTCTTTGTTGAAACTTATTAACCTCTTAAGTTCAATTTCTTGATTTTTTTTTTTTGGTGATGACCAGGGTTCGAACCCCGGACCTTGCATATATTATGCATTGTTCATACCAACTGAGCTAAGCTCACGAGGACAATTTCTTGATTTAAAAAAGGGACATAATTATTTTAATTTTTAAATAATTATGATATTTTTTGAAATTAAAAACGAACAAAATTATTTTGATTTTTAATTAATCAATAATTATGACATTTTTTTTATATTAAAATACTCTTAAGTTAGTTGGTCAATCAAGCGACGACATAATAATTCAATTTTATTTATTTATTTTGTCCTATATCATCGCTAAGTTGGATAAACTCGAAACCGACCTAACAAAGGTTGAAATAATTACAAAAATGCCACGGTATTTTTTAGCGTTCTATTGTGAAAATTTCATGAACTTTGACTACTTATAATGGTTTTCTATGTCTTCGTCGCTAAAATAGCATCCGCTCTCGGGCTGCGCCACTTATGGGGTTGGCTTGAGCCGCAATCCCGCATTGATAACTATGATAATACACTTAAATTAAAAAATGAATGACCCAAAAGAGAAGATGGAGGAATAATACAAGTCCATATCAAAATTATATTCTATGGGGGATGAATGAGGTATTAAATTAATGTGTTGAGAGGAATCATTGATATGTATTTTTTTTATTTACATTGTGATTGTTATTTCTAACTAGATATAATAGTAAGTAATAGTCTATCCCCCTAAAAGAAAAAGTCTATTTAACTGGGTATTAATAGACTAATAAAGATTTACATGAGCAAATACTTGTGTTGAAACTTTTTCATCAAAAACTAGTAACTTTTTCATCAAAAGATCTTATATGTAATAAATGCAAGTTGAGGGTAAAGATTGTTACAACGTATGCTGTGTTTAGAAGTTTGGAGGAGAAATGAATGGAAGACTTTGTAGGATGAAAGTAGAAAAAAAGTTAGAAAAATATTTCCAATTTTTGAAGAGTCATTTGTAAATAATGATAAATGAATGCATATGTTTTTAATAATCAAAGTACTATAATAACGTATAATCGATATGCAGAATTTATACAGTTAAAGCATGCGTTTTACATATATCCAACCCTATATTCCCCTTAGCATTTGCATCCACGTTAGTTGGATCATAGAGATGACCATTCATTGATATTCTAAGATATTAGTTGCAACATAAGTAAATTAGTGGATTTGAAGAATTTATGTAAAGCATGTGTAGGTCACGACATTTATGATTTTTTTTATCAAGTAATTTAGTGGTTGGGGTTCACATATTTCAAATGTGGAGAAGTGAGGAGTCTCTTCAAACTCTGACTCTGCATAATATTATTCCTGAAATTACCAACTGAGTTGTGCTTACAGAAAGGCATTTATGAAATGTTTGCTATTCTTGTTTGGATCCTAGAGCATTGAGTCCTACCTAGGATAAAATTCAATATAGAAACTAAATTAACAATCAACTTCCATAAGTTAAAGCATATATTGTATGCCTACAAAACCAAATTAAATATGTCCAATCCAACTAGCAAGGATTCCATATGTAAGTTTGATTAGTGCAATTAGTTATAGAGTAGTATACATTAATGTCGTGACATTAAGGACATGTAAATTTACAAAATGTGAATTATATGATTAGTGTAGAACAAATTAGAAAACACAAAAAGTTCAAAAAATATATATTCTTATATTTGAATGAAATAAATTGTGGTTATGAAATAGCCTTTATAATCCTAACTGAAAGCATGAAATGTGTCAACGTTTTACGTTCATGCTATATCAAGGACTTGGTAGACAACAACAAAATAATCATGTGGAGTAGTTGAAGAGGGGTGGATCTAAGTGTAAGTTGGTCCAGTTGGATATTATTATTTGAATCTAATAACTATGCTGCCACTACAAATAATCCAAAAGAATTTCAAATGTTTCAGTGTACCACCGCCATGAATCTAAACCAAAAAGGAGAATCATATATATTAGGAGCAACATTTATTTTTGAAATGTTGCTCCAATTAGCCATACTTGATTCAGACACATTACAACATAGTTTAAATGAAGGAGTAAAATAGAAAAGGGTGTACCTCCTTTCCATTGATCCAATTTACAATTATATTTTTTTTGAAGAAATTATAATTTTTTTTTATTAATAATGCTAGTTTTTAATTACTGAGATAAACCATGGATAAGGGACTTTATCCTTTACTACCTCCTAGTCATTGTACTTGTAGGATATTAGTTTTTGTGGTGGTCAGGGTTTGAACCTCGAACCTTGCATATATTATGCATTATCCCTACCAACTGAGCTAAGCTCACGAAGACCGTAGATATTAGTTTAACAAGACAAGGTTTAGTTTGGTTTCAGAAAAATAATTCATAAATAAATGTATAATAGAAAAAAAGACATTAATATAACAATTTATAATTAGGAACTGAATTTTTTGTCAAAACTCTAATAATTTAAGACGGAGTAAGTAGTATAGCAATAATCACACAAAAATTTACTAAAAGTTTACTACGAGCCTCAAAATTTCATAACTTTATTGTGTCCCATATAATAGAGACAACATTACAAATAATTGAGTTAATTTTGATTTTACCAACATCTTACTTCTTCTAAACCCAATTTGGCAGACCTCAAATAAATGTTAGAGACCTCAAATTAAACCCAATTATATGGATTTTTCCATATTTAAAGCATTGCATTTGCATTTGATTGTATTTGAAAATTTGGCATTTTAGTTGAAAAATTCTTGGTTTTCATAGGAGCTCAATGGACTAGTATAGTATCAAGCATTTTGAGTTTACGGTTAAACAAATTTGCATCTTAAGAACCTTGAAATTCATGAAAAGGAGAAATGTTTTATGGCAGCATATTTCTACATCAGAATGTAGCAAAAAGTGCAATATAACCAAAAAGGATTACAAATCCAACAGATATCAACAACATTAGCAAGTTAAATCAATGGTTTCTTTCAAATACTTTCTAATTTTTGGGATTACATCAAGGAAAGAAACCTCTTCAGCTATCAATAATTCAAAAAATAAGAAGAATTTGTTGCTATTGAAGATGAATTCAAACCATCAACATCTTTCAAAAGAGCTAAAACAACTTCATCATGAGATTCTTTTACACCTTTGCTTGAATGCCAAGTTACCGAATTAGGATTGGTTTTCAAAAGCCATGAAATCACCAACAACACTGACAAGCACTCGATCAATGCTTTTATACCTAAAATCACTCAAAACAGTTACATTCTTTCTTAGACAATAGCTGACACAGGGTAGCAAGAACTAAACCTGTCAAGAACAGCTTCATTTTTCAGTCTGGAATCCGGCAGCAAAGCTATCCGAAGTATGCCAGGAAATGCTTCGGAAGTGATCTCAGAACGAAGGTAACTCAACCTAATAGGTGAAGAAGCATACAAAATTCAAGTTTGACCATTGTTAAACTGAAAAGTATGCTTTTTGAGATTATTATTGTAAGAAAAAGAGAGAATGGCATGGACTGTAGTGATGGAAAGAGGAGTTGATAAAAAAAAGTCATAAAGGGACTTCCCCTTGTGAGAAAAAATCTCAAGTTTGAAGAGGGGATATCTAATGTTAAACTCACATCACTATAGGAAGATATTTTGTGTGTGTTTTCCACTGGAAGTTAGGCCAGTAGTGTTTCTCAAGAAAGATGAAACGATATTAGAAGTGTTGAAGAACGGGGATAAGAGATTGGTGTATTGTTGCTCGGCTACTTGTACTGAGAGGAGGAAGTGATGGTAAGATCAGGATTGAATACTTGGGATATAACTTTCGAGTTGGAATAACGATTTGGATGGGAAATTGAAAGTGATGAGTTTGATGAGTTGATAAAGTAAGGGTAAATGTATTCAGGTTGATCGCCATTTTTTAAAACAACGTTTTGGAAGAAAGAGTTGGTGGTGAGGGGTGTGGATAGAAGATTCGGAGAGAAGAAGTTGGTGGGAGGACAGTGGAATTAGTTTGTGGGAATAGGAAAGGTTTGTTCTTTTGGAGGAGAGGTTGTATTACGATTTGCAGCTTCTGTGGTTGCAATTATGAGACTTATTACTATCTGTTTTTCTTCAATGTGTTATTGCAAGTAAACTTAGGGAGATTAATTTTTATACTTGGCTTTGGTTTTTTTCTGGTGCAATACTGGCTGTGCTGTCAGCGCATGCCTTTTGGTTTGGGAGCTAGCTTTGAAGCAATAGTATGCTAGGATGGTTTAATTGTTGTCTTTTGCAGTTTGGTTACTGTTATGTATTTTCCCTTAGTATATTTTAGCTTCAGGGTTAGTTGGGTTTTGGTTTGTTTCGGTGTTCCGCCTTTGTACGGTACCGACTGTAGTTGTCCCTTTTCGTTCTATCCGCGAGTGGTATGGTACCGACTGTATTTGTCCCTTTGCTGATTCAAAAAGAAAAAGAGTAAACTTAGGAGCCGGGTCTTCTTCGGACAAATTTTGACATGAGAACTGTGGAAACCTTGCTTGAAAAGTTGGTGTAAGAAAAGTTGATGAGAGTATCAAACCCACAATCTCAGAAAAAATTGCGACAAGAAAACTCATAGCCAAATTACCAATTCCTAGTCAAGGACCTCTGTCCATCAAATGAAAAATGTATGAGACTGCTTTTATCTCTAATGTTCAGTCTAAAAAAATGGTTCTAGTTTGACATTTTAAATGCCTGATTTCATTTTTCTCATTTATGTTTGGAGACTGGAGTATGATTCTCATTGTTTGGTCATGCTTGTTCTTGCAATACCAACTTTGCATGCTGGAGGTCTATGTCATATGTTGTTCCAACCAATGTGGAAATGCATGTATCAAGAGCATTATAAGCAGCAACCCAATCATTTTATTCATGCAATACCAAGAGCTTTATAAGCTCCGACACGATTTCACAAAAAGAAATGTCATGTTTAAAATCTGTTGCAAACCTCTATGATCTAGGAAGAGGATTGTTTCCTCAATGTTGTTGGCACTTCGTTACTGAAAATGTTGTCACAGTTTGTGGCAAAATAACCAATTTGACCAATTATGTGATCATGAATGGCTTCCCAATCAGAGAAATATAAGACCTGCACAAAGTTGGCTAAGAAAGGTCTTAGAGACCGCATGATCTTGTCATAGCTCTCTTATGTTATGATGAGAGTTTCGTTTGTCTTGTTTATAAATATACTCAGTGCTAACTAACTGCTGTGGTATATAAATGAACTTGATCCAAGGCAAACATAACATGAAATTATGATTAAGTATTCATTTTATTTGGTCTAATAACATGTGTTCAAACTAAAATTATTACAAGATTAACCATGCAAATCCAAAATTCAGTGCATGTGTCACATCATGGACAGAAAAATAACAATGAAAAACAAGAAAATCCACAAGAAGGTTCAAAATGACAATTAACTTCCAGCAGATCTAAAAGATTTCAGCGGTATAGCTTTCACCCATTCTGAATCAATGATCTGGGGTGTCTGAACGAAGGGCTGAGAAAAAAACAATTGAACACTTGATCAGAAATAATACAGCAAATGTACAAACTAAATAAACTTGACTTTAAATACACCATCAAGAGAAGACAACAGAAAAAGGGAATGTAGTCAAAACAAATTTTGTGAACAATCAACAATATATTTTACTTCAATATCAACCCTTTCTCTTTAGACCCTTCTCATGTGTAACTTTTCTTGGTTGAATAAACTTATTTGTATAAAACTGTGTTTAAGGCAAATTTATTTATGTTTGAATGCTTTACATTAAAAGCAAATTTGACATAAAATACACTGCATTTGAATTGTTGTTATGCTAATATTATATATAAAATATGTATGCGTTGTTCCAGTATTCTATATTTTGGAAATGCATTGTGTATTTTATAAGAACTAGTTAATCTCACTATAATGAGCCTCACAAAAAATGAGAAGAGACATCATGTTCGTCTTAATTAACATGATAATTAAGACGAATTAAGACATCATGTGTCCGAGACGTGTCTAACAGCTGCTCGAACCATTTTTTGTTTTAATTTGACGTGTATTCAATATGTGATAGTAACTAGATTTGATATGATATGATGAAGAAAAAAAAAAGGAGAGAAAAGGGAACATACTAGCTTTTTCAGGCTTGCCATCAGCCCATTTGGCAAGAGCAAAATGGACCTTCTCGCGAGAGAGAGCTTCGGTCTTGTGAGGTTCCTTGAGGCAGTTCCTGACAAGATTCGCACATATGTTGGAGTAAGTAATGTATGTCATCCCTGCTGCCCTCCAAAACGGCACTGCTCCACTTGATGCCATCGAACTATGAAATGGCCCTGTTTGGATATAAAATGAATGAGACATGTTAAACAAAAAAGCAGACAACAGAAAAAAACATTAAATGAATGAGACATGTGAGAAAAGCACTGATATCCCAATACTCATGTTCCAAATACACCATTAATAGCGTTCCAAGAGCTAAATAAAAAATCATTGCAAAAAAAATTAAAAATGTAGCATCCAAAAACACTGCAGAAACTGTACCAAAAACTGACTGTACATGGGAATGCAGCAAGGAGACAATTTGATCAGGTGAACATATACAAAGAAGTGATAATTGTGTTTTTCATGTTTAATATATCAATGGAATTTTGAAACATGTGGTCGAGACTCATGTTGTTATTCCTTCTAAACTCAGTTTCAAAATCAATTCCATAGTTACTTACTACCCAGCAATTAACTTTAGATGCAGTCAAGCATAATTGAAACAAACCATACGACCTTGACAGATAATTACAATTACAATTTCATCAACGCAAAAAAATTGTCAATAGAGAAGGAGAGTATCCAAATTGATTTAGTTATTACTGTTAGCATTGACAGATAATTCAAAGTAGTTATTATCAATAAGTAGGAGATCAACTCAATGAAACAAAGGACCGATGATGAGTAGTAAAATAAATTCTTGTTCATAAGCAATATTTCAATCCCCATCCTCAAGCTTTCTTATAAAGTACTACCACAAAAAATTTAATAATGAATGTATAAAGTAAAAAAGAAAAAACTTCAATGGTTCTTGTGGTACATGTCAAGAAATAAGCATATCAAATCTAAAGTAAGAACTCTACATAGTTTCGTATGTAACAGTAAGACTCTAAATCAGATTGGCTTTATGTTTAGTTGACGATGAGAAGTTGGAGTGAAGAATTTAGATACAGGGCATGTTTCAATTGACTGGTTTGAGCTCATCTACTGGCATTAGCACTTATGACACTGTTTCGAAGAACTTATGCAAGGCTCATATGCTGTTTTCATTATTTCCATAAGCTCTCAAGGACAGCTTATAGATTATACAAAAACAGTTCAACTTTATTTTATCTTATGTTATATAAATAGCTTATTCATATTCATAAGCTATTATATGTTAAGTGTTTAATCTATAAGCTGCAAAATAAATTACTTATCCAAACAGGACCATAATCATAGATGCAAGCTTCACATATAATTTGGTAATCATCCTTGAGCTTGAGAAATGTGAAAAAATTGTATCCTAAAAAATTGTATACATGTTCCACCATCTAAGCTAAATCGCATTCTGAAAAATCACTTTGACATTACTCTAAAGCAAATTCAGATAAATGTTGTAAATCTGATTCAAATGGAACAAGCGAATCGAATCGAATGAATAACACAAAAAAAAAAAAAAAAAAAAAGGAACAAAAAAAAGAACCACAAATCAATCGAACAGATGAGAATACAATGAAGATAGATTAATTTACCTGAGCTGAAAATGGAAGAGGAAGACGAAAAAGAAAGGGGTTGCAGAGAGAGAGAGAGAGATCGGAAGCGAATGTTGAACTTTGATGCGAGAAGAGGTTAGCGTTTTCTTTCTTGTTGGGTTGTAAGCTTTTTAGGCTTTCATCAGCCCAAATTAACATTCCTTTTAGTAAAATTACTATACACACCTCTCTTACGTTCCTCTTTTTTTTATTTTTAAATGTCTCAGTTTTCGGATTCTAAAATCAAAAGTGTGTTTTATCGTAATGGATTCTCTCAATTGAAATACTTTCAATTTTTCTAAATTTTTTGCATCTCAAATTATTAAGTTTAGTCTTTCATTTCTTTATAATTTTACTTGTCATTTTCTCTCTAATTTTTTATGGTTAAAATACGACAATTGAGAGGATTTCAACCGAGGGAATCTATTCTCATGTTTTACCGTCGTGTAAGAAGGGAAAAAATTATCACAGTTATATAGTCACGGTTTGAACTGTTTTTTTCAAGATTTTTATACGTTTGGATTCTAGAATCCGAATGGTAAACAAAAAACAATTTTATCTATCCGGATATTAGATTTGGAACACTTCCTTCACATGTTTGAAACCCCCTTTATGAAAAAATACAATTGCATAATTTTTTTTCCATCCTTTACATTGTTCAGATTCAAAAATCTGAAAAATCGAGTTTTTTTTTTCGGGGGCGCGAAAGGCATGAGATTAAAGTGTTTATGTTCCATTTTATTTCAAATAAGCATGTTTAACTTCTTCTTTTTTTTCTTTTTAGTCCCTAGAGCGCGCTTAACTAGAATTCTAGTTAAACATGCTCATTTCGAATAATTTTCAACATCCATTCTTTCTCAAATGAGGTTCCATCTAATAGATCTATCATCAATCATTTGGAATCCTTACAATTGGAATTTGATATGGTGAGTTCCATGATTTTTGTTTTGTTTTGTCAATGTGAATAAAAGTAGGGCGAGCTAATGAGATATCTCCAAAAGTGACATACATATTAATAAGCTTTATGGATAGAACAAAGGTTTTGGGATTTTCCCAACACCACGAGAAGAGTTGAATAAAGTGGTGAAATCAACATTTTCTTTTGTAGTGAAGATGTAGCTCATTAATCACTTGAATTTAATTCTTTGATTTTTTTTCGTCTACTTTAGTTCTATTGAGTATATGAATTTTCTTTTTGCAATGACTTGATTATGAATTAGGGTGGATTCTAGGGTGAGGGTCCAATTAGGTCCCTCACCGGTGAACCACGAAAAATAAATTCTTATCATTTTTTATTATGAAATTGTAACCATTCATTTTATTTTCAAAATCATAATTTGTTAATGGTTGACATGGGGTCTAGCCCCAATTTTATGCTCTTTTTAAGTTAATCTTTAAGTGAACCATTCTTGGAAGTGTCGTACACAATTAAAACAACAAGTCAGCCACTAATCATTATCCTTCCTTTAAACATAAAATATTTATGGCAGAAGAAAAAATGCTACTCAGTACAACTTGCTGGACCACTTCTCATTTATATATAAGAAAATAAATAAAAACTGGACCACTTCTCAAAAAGAAAAACCCTGGTTAGACCACAAAAAAGCACTAATTCAAAAATACAGCTCAAAAAAGTGCTTATGTAATTACATACATCCACACACATTAGGATGTTCACGGCGCAAATTGGATCGATTTTAAGATAAAAAGTCATTTAATCCACAATAAAAATCATGTGTGGTTCAGTTCGGTTTGGATGATGATTTTATATAAAAAAATTGATATGATTAAATATATGCAGTTTAATTGGATAGATTTTTCGTAAATCCAAAATACGGTGGATTCTAGGGTGAGGGTCCAATTAGATCCCTCACCGGTGGACCACGAGAAAAACACCGATGGATGAAATAGATGGTATAGATTTATTCAAATTAAAAGAGAGAACGTGTGCAACTTTTCACATTTAATATTATCCTCAACTAATTTTCACTTATCACACTTAATTATCATGCACTCAAACCATAAAATCTGAGATTAAATTATGAACCCTAAATTAAAAAAAAATCTTATTCTTCTTCAAACATCAATTCCCCTTTTCATGTGCTTTAAATAACTTTTTGTTAAGCCAAATGGAGAGGAGGAAAAATGCCAAACCAATATATATATATATATATATATATATATATATATATATATATATATATATATATATATATATTTTATTTTTAAAAAAAAAAACATA